>OKSC01000337.1_pt1 | contig 57111 bp, 49 predicted proteins | sample 1601161 | NCBI WGS metagenome assembly OKSC01 (sample SAMEA3541552, study PRJEB24748) | human gut metagenome | biome: human gut; feature: human-associated habitat; material: faeces | place: China | collected 2012 | reverse complement strand
AGCGAATCATGGCTAAGCTGCAGTCTCCGACGGCTGCTCTGGAGGCGTTGGCCACACTAATTAACAAATAAATTCATGCGTAGCCCCTGGATAAAACTAAAAAACTCAAGTACCGAGTTGACACATTCTTTATTTTTCCTGGTGCGCTTCAAATTACGGAAAATAATTTCAAAAAAGAAGAGTTCAAACATAATCTGAAGTGCTACCTTAGTCTGAGTGAACAAAGCCCGAGTTTGTCGGGACTTCGCAACGAACTTTCGGAGCTAAGACTATCGCCAGGGCAAGAGGAAGAATCGGATGATTTCTACAGGCGCTTTTGTCTCAAATATAAAACTGCACTTCAAGAGAGCAGCCGCTCCTTGATGGAGAACCAAGAACTGTCAGTGGAAGAAACTGAGGCGTTTCTGCAGACTGTCAATAAGCTGCTTGAGGAGTTTAGAAAAATTAAGTCCTCCCAAGAAAATTCAGACCACCTGGTTCAGCTGCTCGATAAACTTGATGAGTACCTCACGGTGGTGACTGCTTTCTGCCTTAGAGATCTCAGTGAAGTCTGCATCGGTGAGCCGAGAAACAAAATATTGTCTTTTTGGCAGGAAGTTGAGAAATACCGCGCAAGCCGCTTTCCGGTTGAATCAATCGAAGGAGAGAGTAAGGAATCGGCATTCTTGATGCGATGGTCCTTTCTGAAAAAATTTGTTCAGAGTTCTCTTTTTCTTGACATTCGTTATAAGCAAGGTGCTCCCTTACTTACGCATTCTATTTACGGATCAGCAGCGGCACTTTCGATGCTTTTTGCGACGGTGGTGGCATTCTTCTATCAAGACAGATACGGATCTTTGATCCGGAATTTGTTCTTCGCTCTAGTGATTGCCTATATATTCAAAGACCGTTTTAAGGAAATTGTTAGGGACTGGCTTTCCAATGTGATATTTAGAAGGTGGATCCCGGATAGAAGACTATTCATTTTTTTGGGAAAGAAAAAAGTTGGATGCGCAAAGGAAAATTTCGACTTTGTGTCTCTTAATGAACTCCCCATTTCCAACAAAGATATTTTGCAAGAGGATGCTCGTTTGTTATCCGATTGCTTTCGGCAATTTGAGAATTCCCCGACGAAGCTTGTCTCATTGACATTATTCGCTTCAATATCTCGGAATTTCTCCATAACCTGGGAGCAACATCGGAGGGGCTTCCTTTTTTCTGCGATAACGGAAAAAGTCCGAAAGGCGAGAAGCTTTACAACATATATCTCTTTCGATCATTCTGCGTCGGAGAAAAAAGTGACTCAGAGGTAATTAGAGTTACGGTGAATGCTAAAGCAGTCAGACGAATCTCTATTGTTAAATCCTTTGAAAACGGTATTTCTGTCTTGGAGAATAGAGGTAAATTTATTTACACCTAAATTTTCATTCTTATAGAAAATACTGCTGGGTTAAGTTCGAATACAAGTTGCTGCGTTGCCAGGAATTGAATTTCTTGAAGAAAAGATGGCAGAAACCAACAAAATCCGCGGCGTGAACAACTTCCATGTTTTTTCACTGTCTAGCTCTGGAGATGGTTTGTGAAATTACGTCATCGGCTAGTACAAGAACGTAGGACAACTTGAAGAAGGCTGGGACAAAAAGTTCAATGTTTACAGCATTAGAGCAGGATACCTATACAACTTCTCGAAGAGAACACTCGTTTACGTTCAAGGTGCTTGGGGTAAAGCTCACATAGCCCTGAATCAGGCGCTCGGATTGAGCGGATGGAATACTTCTGTGGGTGTGATGCATCGTTTCTAAATTTTCTCCTCTCTGTTAAGCCTCTTTTCGGATTTGGCCGGAAAGAGGCTGATCTTTTATCAAAAATGAGATGAGTGGTTAGGAAGAGGAAGGAGAAAAGGTGTGATTTAATCTTTAATAGTCATCTATCCAAGCATATCCACCAAAATTCAGCTACGTTTTGATCGAAATTAGGTTGATTATTTTTCAAAATAACAAATTAATTTAACCCCGAGGGGTAACTAAAATTTTCTAAAGATAGATATATTTTCTTTTTGTTACTCCGGAAGGTCAATATTTCTATCTTTAATTCAAAAAAGTGGGGATTTGTTCGTTTTAGATTCCTTCTCTCCGTTTGTTTTTTGCTTTTTTACGACAGATTTGTCAGTTTTTGAGCGGAAACGTTGATTCCAAAGCAATATCGTTATTAAAATTTGAAAATCCCATTTAATTAATCAAGATATGTAGTGAATAAGTTTTTTCTTCCTAGACGATGCAATCTTACCTAGCGTGCAATCATTGGGAAAACGGCAGGCAGAACACAGCGTTCTCCTGTCGATTTTTTTGGTACCTAACATCTTTTGCTCCTGACTCTGAGAGAGAAGCCTTTTGAAGCTTCAAAAAGTTGATTTGTTTTAGATAGACGAGTAGGCGGGTTAGTTGTGGTCTTTTTCTCATTTTTGGCTGAAGACCTGAATGTACAATACTCGTCCTCGTCATCTATTACTTTTTGTTGGATTCACTGATGCGTACACTTGGCAACATCATTTGGAACTTTCCGTTCTTAGGCTTCGTTACGGCAGCCATTGTTTTCTTAATCGGTCTTTTGTTCGTCGTAACCATCATCGCTGCGCCGATCGGCCTCGGCCTAATTCAGTATTCCAAGTTTCTTCTTCTGCCCTTTTCGTATGACATGGTTTCTAAATCGGAATTGGAAGGCGAGGCGGACAAAAACATTCTTTGGCAAACCTACGGCTTCATTCTTAAATCTGTCTACATCATTTTCTTAGGTATACCGATGGCGATCGTGACGCTGATTCAGATCATCGGCTGTTTCTGCAGCGTTATCGGTATTCCGGTTGCGATTGTCATGGCGAAATCGCTTGGCACGCTGCTTCAGCCTGTCGGAAAAGTCTGCGTCGATCATTCCGTGGCACAAGCACTATTGGTGGAGCAGGGAAGGAATCAGCTTCAGTCTATGAACAACAATCGCTAATGCCGATGTTCTTATGAGCGGAAACTTTATCTTCTGAAGCTTTCATAATTTTCATCGTTCTGAATACAAAAAAGCCTGTCTGCAAATCAACACAGACAGGCTTTGAAACATTTTCAGATCTTTATTTTCGGATTTTGTATCCGATCTGCATCAAGTAAGTCGCAAATCCTGCAGCCGCTAGTCCAGATATCGTTACGACCGAGAGGCTTACCCAGGGATTGAAGTCGCTCTGAGAAAAGAACCCGTAGCGGAATCCGTCAATGATGTAGAAGAACGGATTGAATCTCGATAACGTCTGGAAAATCGGCGGCAGCTGGTTAATCGAGTAAAAGACACCCGAAAGGAAAGTCAGCGGGAGAATGACAAAACTCTGGAACGCACCGACTTGATCAAACTTATCAGCCCAAAGTCCGCAGATCAATCCCAAAGAGCCCATAAGCGCTGCTCCCATAAACCCGAAAACCAAAATCCAAAGAAGATGATCCATCTGGGGCGGAGACCAGAGGAAAGAAGCCAAGAGGACGCCTGCGCCGACAATTAAGGCGCGGACAATGGAAGCGCCGATCATCGCTAATGACAGCTCCCAGCCGGCAAACGGCGGCAGCTGTATAAAGATCAGGCTCCCCATGATCTTCGAAGACAGCATTGAAGAAGAGCTGTTTCCGAAAGCGTTCTGCAGCATCGTCATCATTACGAGGCCGGGAACAAGGAAGTGCAGGTAATTCACGCCGTCAAAAGTCGGCATTTTGCCGGCCAAAACTTGACCGAAAACCAATAAATACAAAAGTCCCATGAGAACCGGTGCAAAAATCGTCTGCAATGCAATCTTTTTGAATCGGAGAATCTCTTTTTCCAAAAGCGTAAGAAAAGAAGCTCCGGGACGGTAAGGCTGAGGTTCTATTTTGAATTTCATTTAGAGGTAATTCTCATAAAGACTTCTTCGAGATTGGCTTTGCCGAGTTCTAAACCTTCGGGCTCTAAGCCTCGCTTATGAAGCTCGTCGAGCAGGATTCTTAAACCTTCTGGGGTGTCGTAGTTCAGGCAATAGAATCCGTCCTGAAGCTTTTCTACCTGAATCGGAAAGTCCGAGGGCAGAGGAGCCGAAAGGGTAAAAACAACACGGTCTTTGGAGTATTCCTTCAGAAGATCGCGTGTGTTCTCTAAGGCCGCAATGCGTCCGTGATTGAGCATGGCGACATTTCTGCAGAGTCGTTCTGCTTCTTCAAGGTAATGGGTCGTCAGAATGATCGTGTGTCCCTTGCGGTTTAGTTCTTCCATAAAGGTCCAAAGCGAATGGCGAAGGTTGATGTCGACCCCGGCTGTCGGTTCATCCAACACAATCAGAGGCGGTTTATGGACAAGCGCCTGGGCGATTAGAACGCGGCGTTTCATACCGCCGGACAAGCGCATGACGCTTTCTTTCTTTTTATCGGCAAGATCCAGAACCTCAAGCAGTTCGTGGAGCCACTTATCGTTGTGACGCAGGCCGAAATATCCGCTCTGCAGTCTTAATGTCTCCCATACACTCAGAAACGGATCGAAAGTAATTTCCTGCGGGACGATGCCGATCGCCATTTTGAACTGCTGCCAGTCACGGCGAATGTCGTAACCTAAAACAGAAACGTTTCCGCTGTCAGGCGTTACAGTCTTGGCCAGTACACCGATCAAAGTGCTTTTTCCGGCTCCGTTAGGGCCGAGCAGGCCGAAAAAATCGCCTTGTTCAATCGAAAATCTCACATCCGAAAGGGCCTTTTTTGGATTTTTACCGGCGTTAAAAGACTTCGAAATATGTTCAATTTGAAGTGCCGGAATATTAAATTCAGTCACGAATTTTTTCCTTTTGTCTGTTTTTATTCAAAGATTAACCATTCTTCAAACTACTGTTTTAAACGAAAGTCTCAAATGGTTAATAAAAATTCAGATCAATCCGAACCGGTTAAATTTTTATACATATTGATTACAAGGATTAAGGTAAACGATGATGATAATCATTTGTATTAAAATTGTCTTAGTGCTAAATTTATTCAAATGATAATCATTATCAATACAATATTTTAGCATTATGCAAGCACAACACACTGACCGACAGAAAGCAGTCCCGATGTTTAATGCCTTCCAAAGCAAAGGGCAAGACGACATCAGCCGCTGGCTGGCCAAAGTTTCTGAGAATCCTATTGTCGAAGCTTTTTCCGAAAAGATTGATATCCATCCGGGAATGGACAGCTCCATGCTGTTGTCTACGGAAATGCCGGCGATCTTATCCGAACTTGTCTCTAAGCCTCGTACACGCAGAACGGTGGCCTATATCAACGTTCCTTACTGTGAAACCCGCTGCTTCTATTGCTTGTTCTATATCAAGCCGTATCGCAATAAAGAAGAAAGCAAAGCATTTGCCGATACGCTGATCAAAGAACTTCAGCTTTGGTCGGATAAACCGGTGCAGAAGGGCGAGCCCGTCCACGCCGTCTACTTCGGCGGCGGCACACCGACTGCTTTAGACGCCTCTGATATTGAAAGAGTCATTAAAGCTGTTCGTCGCTACCTTCCGCTCGCCAACGACTGTGAAATCACTTACGAGGGCCGTTTGTCCGGTTTCGGGACCGACAAAATGGAAGCTGCATTAGCAGGCGGCGCCAATCGCTTCTCTTTGGGTGTTCAGAGCTTTGATACGAAGATCCGTCAGGCCGTCGGCCGACGTTCGGATAAGGAAACCCTGATCCGTCAGCTTGAAAAACTGATGAGCTACGATCAGGCCGCCATCGTGATTGATTTGATTTACGGTTTTCCGTTCCAGACCTTGGAAACTTGGAAAGAAGACTTACGAATTGGCCGAGAGCTTAACCTTGACGGCATCGACTGCTACCAGCTCCGCGTGTTTGAGAAGTCTCCTCTTTATAAATATATTCAGAACGGCAAACTTCCTCCCGGACCGGATCATGAACTTCGCGCTGCGATGTTCCAGGAAGCCGTGCAAAGCATGCATGAAGCAGGCTGGAAGCGTCTTTCCATCTCCCATTGGGCTTCAAACACCCGTGAACGAAATTTTTATAACTACTACGCAAAGACCCGTACCGATTGTTTAGCTTTCGGTCCCGGCGCCGGCGGCAACTTAAGCGGTTACGGCTTCATGCAGCACCGTCAGCCGGATGCTTGGGCCAAGGCTGTCGAAAGCGGTGTCAAACCAATTGCCATGATGACCAAACCGCCTCTGTTCTGGGAACTGGGACGTGCGGTCGCTGAGCAGCTTGAATTGAATTTCTTTAACCCTTCCCAACTGGCTCACGAGTTTTCTGAGAAGTTTGCAACTTTGTGGAATCCATTGATCGATAACTGGACTGAAGCAGGGCTCCTTGCCCCCGTCGGAAACCGTTTTGAACTGACAGTTCCCGGCCAATTCTGGCAGGGCCGTATGACTCAGCACATCCTCGACTACTTCAAATCTCAGACAAAATGACCACTAATCTTACTTTCAAATTGACGGCCGCAGCCGCATTGACCTTTTGCTCGCTCGCACTTCAGGCCGAAGAAACCGTTCAGACTTCTGAAGTGACGGTAACTGCCGGACGCGTTGAACAGCAGCTTCTCGAAGTTCCGATGGCAGTGACGGTCGTAACCAACCAGGAAATCCAGGAATCTGCCGCCCGCAACGTGGGCGAGCTTCTGGAAGACATTCCCGGCGTCATGGTCAATAACGCCGGTTCTCAGGGCTTAAAACGCGTTTCCATCCGCGGTGAAGATACTTTCAGAACATTGACTCTTATTGACGGCCAGAAGATTTCCGAACAGAAATCCATGTCCGGCGCTTCGATTCTTATCGATCCGAGCTCTATTGAGCGCATTGAAGTGATCAAAGGACCGGCTTCCGTACTTTACGGTTCCGACGCCTTGGGCGGTGTGGTAAACATCATCACGAAGAAGGGATCTAAGAAACCGTTTGAAGCCGAAGGATCCGTTGCATGGAACGGCGCAGGTCACGGCTGGGCGGAAACGATTTCTCTCGGCGGAACTTACAAAGGTTTGAACTACCATTTGGATGCCGGTTATCAGAGTCACGGCAACATCAAGACTCCGCTCGGATACCAGAAGGGTACGGACTTCCGTCAGAAAAATGCCTCTGCTTTCCTGAGTTATGACTTCAATGAGCATTTCACAGCCGGTCTGCGTGCGGATACTTTTGACAGCGACATCAATTCTTCCAGCTGGGAATATGAACAAGATCCGAACAGCGAATTCTTTGTTCGTATTCCGAAGTGGAAGCGAGACAAGGTCGCTCTGTTTGCAGAGGGCAAGAACCTTAACGAATACCTCACCCGTTTGCGTTGGGACGGCTATTGGCAGAAGAACCATAAGAACATGAGAAATTACGTTTTGGTGTCGCCATTCCCTACTGCGAAGGTTATAACAGATTCACTTGCGGATAACCGTATCAAAACTTACGGTACAAGTCTTCAGGCTGACTGGCAGCTGGGAGAATCGAATTTCCTGATTACCGGCTATGAGTTTGTTCAGGATCAGTTGGAAGCCGATACCGATGCCCGCTCTTCCATGTCTATGAGATCAATGCTTATGAGCGATACACAAACCCATCGTTTTAACAAAGGCAAAGAAACCACGAATGCAATTTTTGCCTCCATGGAAACATCTTTGCCGATGGATTTTACGGTTAATTATGGTGTTCGTTATACCTGGGTCAACTCTAAGCTCAGCAAAGCCTCTGCAAGCCTCAATGGTTTTGATAGAAATGGTCAATATAAAAACTTTGACGACGGATCTGCAGGTAAAACCGGCAGCGATAGAAACAGCCGTCCTGTCTTTAACCTGAGTTTGAACTGGACCGGCCTCCCGGATACCTCGTTAAGAGCCGGTTGGTCTCAGGGCTTCCGTGTTCCGAATCTTCAGGAAAAGTATCTCATGAATAGCATGGGCGGCGGAACGATCTTTGGAAATCCGAACCTTAAGCCCGAGAAGTCCAACAACTTTGAAATTGGGGCCCGTTATGCAGGAAGCGCTGTTGAGGCAGACTTCGCTCTGTTCTACAACCTCGCGGATGACTACATTTCTACTATTCGTATCTATCCCGATGTTGGTACGAAATCTCAGTACACCTACGAGAATGCCGACAAGGCTAAAACCTTCGGTGCCGAACTCTCCGTGAACTTTAAGCCGACGAACCACATTTTCCCTTACGCCAGCATGACTTGGCTGCGCAGAAAGACCGAGTGGGGCAGCGGAGTTTCTACCTATGATTCCGGAGTTGCCGGTTTCACGGCTCGCTACGGTGTCAAGACGGAGTTCGAAGTCTTTAACGGCCGCTGGAATACGGATACGTACCTCAGAAGCAAGACGGCATCTAAGTCTTATTCACCGAATACCAGTGAGACGACCCGTGTTGCCGGTTATACAACGCTTAACTTTGCGACCACTTATCACTTTGGTCCGCAGAAGCGTTACATGGTCAGCGCTGAGGCCATCAACATTACGAACCAGCTTTATTCCTACGGCGATTCGATCTACGAACCCGGACGCCACTTCAACTTCAAGCTGAGCGCGAAGTACTAAGCAGTAATAAGGATTCATTTCAACGGGAAACAGCATGACGGAAATGACATTGGAGAGAAAGGAGGGCCGTTCTTGGCTCAGAAGGTTCGGTGACCGCTGGGGTGCTCGTGACCTCGTGGTAATCGGAGTTTTTGCCGCGACCGCAAAACTCTCCACGGTTTTAATCGCTATGGTGGGCGGAGGAATGAATCCTGTCAGCCTTCTGCTTAAAAATGTGGTTTTCACCACACTGCTTGTGATCATGCTTTACAAAGTGCGTCAGCCCGGAACGCTGAGCCTCTTTGTGATCGTAAGCGCGCTGGTGAACTTTCTGCTCTTGGGCGGAAATGTCACACTCATTCCGCCCATGCTGGTAGCCGCTTTAGTCTCCGAAGCAGTCATGAAGTTTGTTAAAAGCCTCGGATGGAAAGGTGCCGTCTTCTGGGGCGTCGGCTGCTTTGACTTCCTTTCCAAAGGATTGTCGCTCGCAGTGTCCTATCTCATGATGCGCGAATCTCCGGCCCTGATGGCAGTTGTTCTCCCGATCGTTTTGATCGGTTATGCCGGTTCTTTAATCGGTCTTTATACGGGTTACCGTTCAATGAAGGAATTAAGACATGCAGGCATCGTCCGCTTCTAAATTTGATGTTTTAACGCGGCTGGATGTTCGCAGCAAAATGCTCATCGCCGCCTTAGCAGCAGTGATGACGATTGCGCTTTCTTCCCTGAATTCACAGCTGCTGCTTTTCACGACGTCGCTGCTTTACTTGTTTGCGCTCGGCCGCAACAAACTGATTTTTGTAAGCTATGCCGTTGCTCTCCTGATGATGGCCTTGTCCGTCGGATTTGCCTCTGTGTTGGCGCTCTTCATTCCTTCCATGGGCAAAAGCCTGGAACTCGGTTCTTTGTGCATTCCGTTCCTGAGAGCCCTGACAGTGATGAACACAATTCTGCCGATGGCTTTTACAGGCAGACTGCAGAACATTCTGAACGGTCTTCAGCAGCTCAAGTTCCCGTTCATTATTTATCTTCCAGCCGCTGTGATTATTCGTTTTATTCCGACGTTTGCCGGAGATGTGAAACAAATCTGGGAATCTCTGAAGATCAGGGGCTTCAAGATCAATCCTTGGCAGTGCACGATTCATCCGATTCGCACCACCCGCCTGCTTTTTACGCCGCTCCTTTTCAGAGCACTTAAAACCAGCGACGAATTAGGAATTGCAGCGGAGCTTAAGGGACTTCACGCCGGCAGCAAATCGGGCTCTATGCACAGAAGAGGATTTAGCAAACATGACATTACGGCCATTACTCTGGTTCTTTTGATCTGCACGGCAGCGGTTTTACTACAAATTTACTTTCCTACCGACATTAAGGCGGCAATGAGATGATCGAACTGAATCACGTCACTTACCGTTATCCTTTTTCCGATAGAAACGCCCTTGAAGACATTTCATTGACGGTTCGTCCCGGCGAAGCAGTGCTTTGCACCGGCGTATCCGGCTGCGGTAAATCCACCTTAATTCGCCTGATTAACGGTCTTTGCCCTCATTATTTCGGAGGCGAACTTAAAGGAACTGTTCGCGTCGCGGGACAAGACAATCAAACGATGAAACTGCACGAGATCAGCAGCCGCGTCGGAACACTCTTTCAGAACCCGGAGAGCCAGTTCTTTGCGCTTGGAGTGGAAGAGGAAATGGCATTTAAGCCTGAGTCCAGAGGCATGCATCCCGATAAGATCCGTGATCTCATTGCGAAGACTTCTCAGCGCTTCGGCTTGAATTCCGTATTAAAGAACACGATTCATGAACTTTCTCAGGGGCAAAAACAGAAGGTCGGCTTGGCTTCCCTGATGATGGAACCGCTTCAGGTTCTGATTCTGGATGAACCGACCGGAAATCTGGACCCTGAATCTACGATGGATTTGGCCCAAGAGATTCTACGCTTAAAAGAGAAGGGCGTTGCTGTCCTCATTGTCGATCATCGCCTGTATTGGTTAAAAGGCGTAGCTGACCGCGTCTGTGTGATGGAAAAGGGCCGAATCGTTCAGGAAGGAACTTTTGATGACCTGAGCGACGAAGTCAGAGCGCGCTACGGCCTGAGAAAAGTCGATGTCGAAGATAAAAGACACATGCTTCCGCCGTTGTCTGACGGCAAAGAAACTGTCATGAAGATCTCCGACCTTTCCTTTGCTTATCCGCGAAAAGATAAGATTTTCAACGGGACTGATCTGGAACTGCGTAAAGGAATTACGGGTCTGTTCGGTCCGAACGGGACCGGCAAAACGACTTTGGCCCGAATCCTCACAGGATTAAATAAACCTACCCAAGGAACTTTAGAAATAAGAGGCAAGAAGGTTAAACCTCAGGAGTGCCTCAGACATGTCGCGGTCGTTCTGCAGAATGCCGACCACCAGCTGTACATGCGAACGGTTTTTGATGAACTTCTGACCAGTCTGGAAGCCGCAGGCTGCCGCGGCGGCAAACAAGCCGCCGAAGAGCTGATGCAGCTTTTTGATCTGACAGAACTCAGAGACCGTCATCCTCATTCGCTTTCCGGCGGCCAGCAGCAAAGGCTTGTGATTGCCTGCGCGTTTGCCAAAAAGCCGGATGTCATTATTTTGGATGAACCGACAAGCGGCTTAGACGGTGCAAATCTTCATCGAATTGCCGGAGCCTTGCGTCAGCTTTCTGACGAAGGCAAAGCTGTGCTTGTCATCACTCATGATTTGGAGCTTGTGGACATGGTGTGCGACAGCGCAATCAGGCTACCGCTTCAGAAAACAAATCTTTCATCAACTATTTAATAAGTTAATCGGAAAAACCTATGACAACAATCGTTGAACAGCAGAACACAATTAATGAACTTTTAAACAGCGGCCGTCCCGTAACACTGGAGACGATTGCTCAGGCGCTCTCCGTGACAGCTCAGGAAGCAGCTCACCTTTTGCCCGAAGGTTCCGCTACCTTTGCTCCGGGTTCCGATTTCGAAAGCGTTTGGGCTGCCATTGCCGAATGGGAAAAAATTACTTTCATCGTGACCGCACACGGCAACGTCATCGAAGTTGAAACCAAGCTCGTGACGGGCAAGGCAGCCATGGGCTACTACAATCTGATGGGAGGCAAGAGCCCGCTTCAAGGCCACTTTAAATACGGCGACATTTCCGAGATCGGCTTTGTGACCATGCCGTTCATGGGCCGTGAAAGCCATTTCGCCGCATTCTTTACAACTTCCGGCGACGTCGCCTATTCGATGTATGTCGGCCGCGAAAAGCACAAGTTAATTGAAAGCGCCAAAGAAAAATTCCTTGCCCTCCAGCAGAAATACAAAGCCTAAAAAGAGGAAAAGAATGAAAGTTTTAGTCGCATACGCTACCGTTACCGGAAACACAGAGATCATCGCTCGCGCCATCGCTTCAGCGATTCCCGGCGCTGATCTCAAAAAACTGCCGGCGGACGTCAATCCTCAGGATTACGACTTTATCTTCGCCGGTTTCTGGTGCGATAAAGGGACACCGGATGAAGTTTGGCAGGCATTCCAGAAAGAGGCCAAGGCTAAACCTATTGCTTACTTCGGAACGATGGGCGGAGATCCCAACAGCGAACGCGGACAGGCTTGGGTTAATAAAGTCGCGGGCCTTTTCCCGTGCGAGAACTTCAAGGGTCTTCGCGTTTGGCAGGGCAAGATCGATCCGAAAATCCTAGCCGCCATGGCCAAGATGCCCGGCGCTAAAGCGGTGACACCTGAACGCCAGGCAAGACTTGATGAGGCCGCTAAACATCCGACGGCTGAAGATCAGGCTCAGGCCGGAGCCTGGGGCTTGGAGCTTCTTGAAAACTTCCGTAGTGGCAAATAAACATGGACTTTAAAGAAATTTATAACCTGATCGGATTCGCCGGTGTTGCATTGGTGATTATCGGAGTTTTTGCCCTTTATATTACTGTTTGGAATTTTCTCTATTTGAGAGGCGTACTTTCTAGATTCAAGAAGCACTTCCATGGAATGGACAAGGCAACGCCTGAGCGTATCCGCCGTTATTTCGGAGAGAGCACCAATCCTTTGGAATGCATTGTGCGCGACATCGTCATGACGCACGGTGCTCACTCAGACGACATCCGCGCCGAAGTGGCCTACCTGTTCCACAAGCACTTCAAGCCTGTGAACAATGCGCTGACTTGGCTCAAGTTAATTTCCGCTGTTTCTCCGCTTCTCGGCTTGCTGGGTACGGTTGTCGGTATGGTGGCGGTTTTCCGCACTATCTCTGAGAACCTTTCTCCCGATCCGACGATGCTTGCCGGCGGCATTTGGACAGCTCTGATCACAACAGTTATGGGTCTGGTGGTCGCAATTCCGGCTTTGATGGCTTATTACTACCTGATGCTCAAGGTAAAAGAGCTCCGAATCGAAGCCGTTGAATATAGCTATCGAGCTTTAAATATCCGCCGTGAACCCTGCCGCTGCGCTCAAAGGTTAGAAGACGACGAGCAAAAAGCCGCCTGAGATTTAAGAGACAGATATGTTTGACGAACTCGAAGAAGAGCCTCGGGTGGATTTGACGCCGCTCATTGACGTGATTTTCATGCTGGTCATCTTTTTTGTGATGACCATGACATTCAGCAAACCTGTGCTGGATGTCGTGCTGCCTGCGGCCCAGAATTCCGAGGTCAAGAAGAAAACGACAGAGCTTGTGATCAGCGTGAAGTCCGACGGAAAGTATTTCTTTAACGATCAGGAAATCCCTAAAGAAGAAGTTTCCCGTTTCTTGTCCGAGCATCCGGACGGAACGCTCAACCTGATGGTTGATGAGAAGGCCCCGTTCGAAGCTTTTGTTTATTTGGCCGACTTAGCAAAAGTTAATAGAGAAGGCCGTTTTGTAATCAGTACTAAAGCAGCTGCGCCGCAGAATTAAGATGTTAAGCCCTTCACGCAAAGACAATGAATTACTTAATGCCAAGCGGCTTTCAAAAGCTGCTTTGGCCGCCTTTGCCTGTGCGTTTGCCTGGGCAGGCTGTACTTTAAAGACAGATGCTCCGTTGCCTGCTCAGCAGCCGCGGACTATAGAACTGAGTTTTGCTCAGATTCAGGAAATCCAACCGGAAGAAACGCCGGAAGTCCTTCCGGAACCTCTGCCACAGCCGGTCATCGAAGAACCTAAAAAACTTCTTACAGATGAGTCGGAATTTAAAGTTGAACCTGAAAAGGTTGTAGAAGAAAAGCTTCCTGAATCTGAAGCAGAACCGGTGCCTCCGCCTCCGGTACCTGTTGAGCAGCCTAAACCGAAGAAGGTTGAGCCTGAGAAGCCAAAACCTAAAGCTGCAGAGAAGCCCAGACCGGTGAAGAAGGTTAAAGAGCCCAAGGTAGAAAAGAAAGATCCGGCCCCTCAAAAAGCCTCTGAATCGACGGAAGGAAAGGCCGCATCAGTGGGACATGCTGCGGCTGAGCAGGCAGTTAAAAAGAAAAGCATCACGGCCATGCTGGTCAGTTTGGTTGAAAAGCATAAACGCTATCCGAAAGCCGCGAGAAGAGCCGGTATGGAAGGCGTTGTCTTAGTGGAATTCTCTGTCGATCCAAGCGGCAAAGTAACCGGCGCCTCAGTCATTAAAAAATCCGGAAAGGGTCCTTTGGATTCCGCTTCTCAGGATTTGAGCGATCGAATTATCGGGACGGCTTTTAATGTTCCGAATGCAGGAATGAAGATTCAAGTGCCGATTCGGTACAGCCTGGATTAAGTCATGAGGGCGCTTCGAAAGAGGCGCCTTTTCTTCAGGTATCCAGGAATACCGATTTAGTCACTTGTTTTTATTTAATTTCTCAGAAAGCTTCTTTGACTCTCACTTGACAAAGTTTTTTCCATTTCTTAGATTAAGTGGAACATCGGCAACGGGTGTGTCGATGAAGCGTTGATCTGAGAGAGTGTGTCAGCAGGCATTGGCTCAGGGAGCTTCTCCGGAGGGGTTGGGGCGAAAACCTCAAGCTGACTAGCGAAAGCGAAAGAAAACACCAATAGGCCCGGAGACGGGCCTTCTCATTGTTGGAACGTTGCATCTCTAGAAAAACAAGATGTTCCGAATTCCAATGAATCAAAAATCCAGTTGGGTGAAAAGTGACTAACTTAAGGCACTGAGATCTTTAGAGAGGTGTTTTGGCCAAGGAACGGTAGAAAACTTCAAGCTCCACGTCTGAAATAAACAGATATGACATGCCTGCCATGACTTGGATTTTTCGCGGATATTCAAGAGGGAGAATCGGGGAACATAAAAATTGGCGGAAAGGGTGGGATTCGAACCCACGGATGAGGATCGCTCATCGCCAGTTTTCAAGACTGGAGCATTCAACCGCTCTGCCACCTTTCCGAAGAAGAACTGAATTATACGCAATTTCGTAAAACAGGCAAATTATTAAAGATCGGCAGGTATCCTGACGGAATTTTTTGAGGAATTTTCTCAGTCGTCTGACTAAAGTAGCTCTGAGGAGGTTCGAGAAGGATTAGCTCTGGGTTCTCGAATGAGAGTAGGAGGCTTTACAAGTTGTCCAAGAATTCCTTTGCCTCTGATTCCAAAATATTGTCGTTAGATGGTCATTCTATGCTGTCGCGTAACAGTTCAAAGGCATCACAGTAACGATACCTCTGATGATCATTTCGTTTGCCCTTTCCATGGTCATTGCTGTTGTTGTGGCATTGATCCAGTACTCTAAAGTTCCGGTCCTTCGCCACATTTGCCGCTTTTACGTTTGGGTGATCCGAGGAACACCGCTTCTTGTCCAGTTGTACGTCGTTTTCTTCGGACTTCCGAGTATCGGCATTATGGTGGATGCCTTCCTTGCAGCTGTGATTGTTTTCTCAATCAACGAAGGTGCCTATAACGCTGAAACGATCCGCGGTGCGTTAGAGTCGGTGCCTCAGGGATAGATGGAAGCCGGACGCTGCGTCGGCCTGAATTATTTTCAAATCATGTGGCACGTAGTTTTGCCTCAGGCTTTCAGAACGGCTTTTCCTGCGCTGGGCAACTCGATGATTTCAATGGTCAAAGATACTTCTTTGGCGGCGAACATCACGGTGGCTGAAATGTTCTTTCAGGCTCAGAGAATTGCCGGACGAACCTACGAAACCATGGCGGTGTACATTGAAGTTGCCATCATTTATTTAATTTTCTCGACGATTCTTGAGTACATCCAGCGCCGTGGAGAAAAGAAACTCGGCAAATACGGCTCAAACTAACGATTCATTTTTGCAGTCAAAATAATGGAAAAAACCGATCCGCTCCTTCGCATAAGCCATGTGAGAAAGTCTTTCGGCACCTTGGAAGTCCTGAAAGATATCAGCATCGATGTTTATAAAGGCGATGTAGTTTCAATTCTCGGACCTTCCGGCTCAGGAAAAACCACGTTGCTTCGCTGCATCAATTTCTTAGAGAGGGCAGACGGTGGTTCCATAACGCTGGACGATACAACAATAGATCTCAAAGCTGCTAAAAGAGAACAGGCCTCAGAGGTTCAAAGAAAAACCGGTTTTGTTTTCCAGAACTACAACCTTTTCAGAAACAAAACTGCGCTCGAGAATATTACCCTTGGCTTGACTTCCGGCAGGGGCGTGAGCAAAGAAGACGCCAATAAAAAGGGCATGATGCTGCTTCGAAAGATCGGTTTGGAAGACAGAGCTAATTTTTACCCCAGCGAGCTTTCGGGCGGCCAGCAGCAGCGTGTCGCCATTGCGCGAGCCCTAGCCACAGATCCTGAAATCATTTATTTCGATGAGCCGACTTCCGCACTGGATCCGGAATTGACGGATGAAGTCTTAGAGGTAATGCGTCAGCTTGCCCGAGAAGGCATGACCATGGTTGTCGTGACGCATGAAATGAGCTTTGCGCATAATGTATCTAACCGGGTTATTTTTATGGATCATGGTTTGATCGTTGAAGAAGGCAGTCCCGAACAAATATTCGAACATCCGCAAAACGAACGTACGCGTGCTTTCCTTCGTTTAGCAAGCGGTTCACAGGAAGCGCAGCGCTCGGCATTGGAAGCTTTCAAGAAACAGCGTGAAGCGGAAAACGCGATGAATTCTCTTTAATTTTTAGTTATTGAATAAGATATGACACATAATTTTAATTCTTTGGTTAAGTTCGGCCTTGGCTTGTTTATGGCCGGTTCCGCTTCTCTTATGCTTGTCGGCTGCGATAAGGCACCGAGCGGCAATTCTTCGTCTGCCTCTCAAGACCACTTGGCTAGGATTAAATCTGCAGGCGAACTAAAAGTCGGTCTAGAGGGAGATTGGCAGCCGTTTTCTTTCCACGATGAAAAAGACGAGCTAGTCGGCTATGACGTTGAAGTCGCTCAGAATTTAGCAAAGAAGTTAGGCGTTAAGGCCAAAATCGTAGAAGGTCCCTGGGACGGTCTGTTTGCCGGCATGGATTCCGGAAGATATGACCTCGTGATTAACGGGGTGGACATTACTCCGGAAAGAGCTAAAACCTATGATTTTTCTACGCCTTATGCCTATGACCGTACTGTTTTGATTACTCGTTCTGACAATAACGACATCCATTCTTTTAATGATCTGAAGGGCAAGACAACGGCGAACTCCATCGGTTCGACTTATCAGGAAATCGGTGAGAAGTACGGCGCTAAGGTTAGCGGCGTGGATACCTTGGCCGAAACCCTCCAGATGGTAAAGAACAAACAAGTCCAGGCAACGATCAATGCTTCTACTTCTTTCGGCGACTACATGAAGCACCGTCCGGACGAACCCTTGAAGATTGCCGCTACGATGGGCAAAGCAACTGAATATGCAATCCCGCTGAAGAAAGGAGCAGACAACGCTTCCTTGAAGAAGGCAGTCGACAATGCTCTTCAGGAGATGAAGAATGACGGAACGTTGTCCAAGCTATCCGTGAAGTATTTCGGCTCAGATCTGACCACGCCTAATTAACCACTTAGGCTGTTGAATTTCATTTCTATTTTGGACGGGGCTTCTTCAAAAAGAAGCCCCGTTTTGAATCAGTTACGGCAGTCTCCTCTCCCGAAAGGCTTACATTAAACACATCAAGAAAAAAAGATTTTTCGGAGGAAAAAAAATGAAAAAATGGGTTCTTTTGGTTTTGGCCGCAGTTTTTACGATCGGCGTCTCTGCTTGCTCGACCGTTAAAGGTGTAGGTCAAGACGTTTCAGCGGTAGGCAACGATATTGATACCGCAGCAACAGCTGTTCAGAAGAAACTGTAATTCAGGCCCGTTTGTTATTGATTCGTTAGAGGAAGATATGAAAAAATTTTCATTGATCGCTATTTTGACTGCTTTCCTGATTGGTCTTGCCGGCTGCAATACTGTTAAAGGTGTCGGTAAAGACGTTGCAGCATTGGGCAACGGCGTTGACCACGCAGCAACAAAAGTCTCGAATAAAATGTAATTAAAGGCCCATCTGCTCGTTGATAGAACCAGACGAGCGATAGAGCGCAAAAAATCTCGCCTCTGCATACTGCACGAAGCGAGATTTTTTGTGAATTTCCCTCAGAATTCAGACGAGTTCACCAACACCGGACCAAGGCGCTAGTCAAACAGGAACGCAGACTCAGTTGTCAAAAGATTATTTTTGGCAGCGGCTTTCGTTCTTGATTTCCATCTCGGAAACATAAAATTCACCGCGGTGGTCAATATCACCTTCAACTTTGACGCAGGCGCCGACATCGAACTTGTGACCGCCATGGCTTTCAACCTTGGTACGGGCGTCAGCTTTGAAAGTCTTGCCCCCGATAACCCAAGTCGGATTTTGTGCAGAAGGCATTTTTTCAATTTTTCCGTAAAAAGCATCATCATCGCCGGCAGCGGAAGCGGACAAAGAGAAACTTAGAGCGGCTAAAGCAAGAAGAAATTTTTTCATTGATTTTTTAACGAGTTAAAGACAAAGAAAAAGCAGCCCGAAGGCTGCTCAACTCAATTAAGAGTTAACGGCAGCGATTGTCGCGCTTCTGTTCGATTTCAGAAACGAAGAAGTTGCCTTCGCGGTCGATGCCGCCCTCAACCTTAACGCAGGAACCGACGCCGATCTTCTGATCGCGGCCGTGATCGATATTAGTGCGCTGGTCAGCCTTAAATGTCTTACCGCCGATAACCCAATCACCGTTTCCGGTTGCAGGCATCTGTTCAACCTTGCCGTAGAAGCCGTCGTAGTCGCGGGCAGAAGCTGTGCCCATGATCAGAGCGGCTGCTGCAAGGGGAAGTAAAGCCTTAACGAATTTCATTTAAAACTCCTAGATCAAATTCTTTCCTGGTGACTTTGATTCTAAGGGGTTAGCCCTAATACACCTAGTTAAAGCTGTCCAAATTGAGCGGGGAGAAATGGAATGAAACAACTGAAATACTTTGTTTACTAAAGCCAAGGAAATCAGAAGGTTAAGTAGCAGAAAACTTGGTTTCAGACAGAAAAAAATCGGGCCGAAGCGGCCCGATTTGTAAGCCAGTTAGAAGTTAAGCAAGCTGCTTTTTAACATCTTCAAGCTTGTGCTGAACTTTGTCGAAAGTTTCGATCATAGTGGCAGAAGGCTTGTTCGGGTCAAGCAGGCTGACGACGATGATGGCAATGAAGGAGAGCACGAAACCGGGGATGATTTCGTACATGCCCCACCATGCGCCCTGGTGCCAAATCAGGACAGTTAATGCGCCGACGATAATTCCGACTAAAGCACCGTTGCGGGTGACGCCTTTCCACAGAAGAGAAAGGATAATGATCGGGCCGAAAGAAGCTCCGAAACCGCCCCAGGCATAGCTGACTAAGGAGAGAACCAGGTTGTTCGGGTCCGTAGCGATCAAGATCGCGACGACGCTGACGGCAACTACGGTAAGACGGCCGATCCAAACGAGTTCTCTCTGAGCAGCATGCGGACGGATGAACACCCGGTAGAAGTCTTCTGTCAGAACGGAAGAGCAAACCAGCAGCTGGCAGGAAAGGGTACTCATCACGGCAGCCAGAATAGCGGAGAGCAGAATACCGCCGATCCAAGGATTAAACAATGTCGTAGAAAGAATCATGAAAACACGTTCATGGTTTTCTGCAACGGCTTTGCCGAGATCCGGATGAGCCGAGAAGAAAGCAGATCCGAAGAAGCCTGCGGCAACGGCACCGGACAACGAGAAGATGAGCCAAATCATGCTGATCTTGCAGGCGCGCGGCATCACAGAAGCATTCTTGGCAGCCATGAAGCGAACCAGAATATGAGGCTGACCGAAATAACCAAGGCCCCAAGCCAGGAGTGAAATCACGCCGATGAAGGTCTGGCCCTGAAGCATGTTGAGGTGCGTCGGATCGACGGATCTGACCTGCTCAATCGTGGCGGTAAAACCTCCTAAATCGATCATGACGGCAACCGGAGCAATGATGAGCGCCAGGCACATCATGGCTGCTTGAATCGTGTCGGTCCAGCTGACGGCCAGGAAGCCCCCAAGGAAGACGTAGGCAAGGGTGGCAAAGGTACCGAAAATCAAGGCAGTGGAATAGGGAAGATCTAAGACGATTTCAAAGAGTCTGGCGCTCGCGACCATGCCAGAGGCAGAGTAAATCGCAAAGAAAAGCAGAATCACGACAGCCGAGATAATTCTCAGCAGGCGGGACTTGTCTTCAAAACGATGAGAGAAGTAATCCGGAAGCGTAAGAGCGTTGTGTGCTGTTTCGGTATAGACGCGAAGCGGAGCGGCAACGATGAGCCAGTTGGCCAGCGTGCCGAGTGCCAAACCGATGGCAATCCAGGATTCGCAGATACCGGAGAGGAAAACCGCACCCGGCAGTCCCATTAGGAGCCATCCGCTCATGTCGGAAGCGCCCACGGACAATGCAGTAACAACAGCGCCTAAACGGCGGCCGCCCAAGATATAGTCATTGAAATTTTTGGTGTAGCGCCAAGCCACTAAGCCGACAGCCACCATAACGACCAAATAGGCGAAAAAGGTGATTGAGATTGGTGAGAAATTCATTTTTAGACTGAAACAAAATTTGACTTATGTTTCAATCATAACGAAGGAGGCGGCGCTGAACGGAATCCCAAAAACAAATTATCTAAAAGTCAAGGAAAATCCGTGAGCATTAATCCTAACCGCCGATGTAAGACATCTCAATTCGCTGGCCGGCCCTGGCTTTGACGGTCTCTTCCGTTCGAATTTCGGAATAATGTTCGTCTCGCGTTGTCCAAATTCGTCCGATGGCTTCCTCGATTTCTTCATCCGAGGCACCTCCTCGGAGCATTTGGCGAATGTCGAAGCCCTCCGTCGCAAAAAGGCATTTGTAGAGTTTGCCGTCAACGGATAAACGAATTCGGGAGCACTCTTTGCAGAACGGTTCACTCACAGAGGAAATGAAACCGAGTTCTCCGCTTCCGTCCTTGTAGGCCCAGCGTGTGGCGACTTCACCTGTGTAGTTTGGATCTAAAGGCTCGATCGGATAAACGCGGTTGATCTCTTCGACGATTTGACGCGAAGGAATCACATCATCGAGCCGCCATCCGTTAGAAGTTCCCACATCCATAAACTCAATATAGCGGACGATAATTCCGGTGCCTTTGAAGTGCTCGGCAATTTTGATGAGTTCTTTTTCGTTGACGCCGCGTTTTACGACAACATTGATCTTGATCGAAGGAATGCCCGCGTCTTTTGCGGCCTGAATTCCGGCAAGCGTCTTCTCAATAGGGAAGTTGACGTCGTTGAGGTCCTTGTAAATCTGAGGATCCATGGCGTCCAAAGAAACGGTCAATCGTTTAAGTCCGGCGGCGGCTAAAGATTTGGCCTTAGCGGACAAGGCGGCTCCGTTGGTGGTCACCGCAACGTCAAGCGGTTTGCCGTTCCAAGTTTTGAGCTTGGAGAGTTCTTCGATCAGAAATTCGATGCCTTTTCTGAGAAGCGGCTCTCCGCCCGTGAGACGAATCTTTTCTACGCCGTTGGCAGCAAAGATCCGTCCCAATCGAATGATTTCCTCAAAGGAAAGAACTTCGGTATGAGAAAGGAAGCAATGGTCTTTCTCGAATTTTTCCTTCGGCATGCAGTAACGGCACCGAAAATTACAGCGGTCAGTTATAGAAATTCTGACATCGCGTAAAGGGCGCCCGCGGGAATCAATCCAGTGAGTATCGTCACGACGGATTTCACCGACCAGCGGGACCGTTTTGGTGGCGGCCTTAATTGGAATAACACGAGAAGACATGCTTGCGGTTTCAATTCGACGAAAAAAGTACGTTGATTATAAGGATTCCCGCTTAATCTCTGCTGACTTATTTGAGCATCGGCTGCGGAATACAGTTTGCGAACGCCTTCGAAACCGTTTTCTGGGAAGAAAATTTCCGATCAAACATTTCCGATCCTGCAGCTTTACTCGCAATTCAAAACAAAAAAGCACTGCAGAACAAAAAATTCTGCAGTGCAAGTACAACCGGAGAGAGGTTGATAATCGCCGAGAAATCAGCCCTTCATTGCCTTAGCGCGGGCAAGTGCTTCGCGAGCAGTACAGAGGGCTGGCCAAAAATACGGCGCGCTTAACAATGCTGGCCTCGATTGCCAACATGTTCATCGGAAATTGCTTCGAAAATCGAACTAAGGTGAGCTTCGTCTAGGATAACTGTATCTATTGGGGAGGAAATTGATTGATTAGGCCCCAATCAACTCCTCCTGAATGGAAAATTTCGGCCAGATCCTTTGAAAATTAAGTCTCTAAAGGCCATTGGGAAGAATCAAGCATTTTACAGAGCTTCCCTAACTATTTTCTTTGATAGAAAAGCCATAGGCCTTCCGGTTCAATCTTCTGCATTTCCTTGAGTTTGAATTCGAGCGGAGAAATCGGATGCTTGAAAAACGAACCCGTCTCAAAAGTTGTCGGCACAGAGCTTGAGCTGTCGACAAAAGGAATGACGACTAAGCTCAGTTTGTCGATGAGTTTTTCGTTGGCAAACGTTCCGTTTACCAGTCCGCCGCCTTGCAGCGAAATTCTCTCAATTCCAAAAATCGACTTCAATTTTTCCATCGGCTCGGTCAGATGGAATTCATTGCCTCGCGAAATGAGATAGGCGATGCCTTTTTCTCTCAGAAGGTTTAGATATTCCTTTGACGCTTGAGAAGAGGTAATGACGATGATTCTTGCGTCCTCGAGCCCCGGTCTTCCGTCCGGCTTTCCTGATTTCCATGGAATTTCGCCGAGCGGGTCAATAGCGACGACAAAGTAAGGTGCGTGTTGTCCGCAGATGTAATCCGGATCATCCGTAATCTGAGAAGGTCTTGCAAACGCTTCCATGTCTTTTCCAACAAAGATTTCTTTTGCAGTCGAGGCGCCGTAAACCGTTGCTTGAGTCTCAAACTTTTGTTTTGTCTGAACGTAAAACTCTAAATATGGTCTGAGTCCTTCTTCTGCAAAAGATTGCCCGGCGATTTTTCCGTCGATGGTACTGACCATATGACAAATGACTTCCGGTCGATTCATTTTTTCTCCTTTTTTTTCGACTAACTCATTATGGGGAAAAGAGAATCTTTTTTCTGACATAAACTTCTCGGTTAGTTGTCTAATGATCTTAGAGTTGAAATGGTTGCTCGATAGGTACATTGATTGACCTTTTCATAGATCAAAGACGATTGGACAGTCGTATCGTTTTCAGATCGACTTGCCGGAGGATTCGGAAATGAAACTTAAGACACTTGACCAAGAACTGTCCGTTTGCAAGGTAGTCTCTATCTCCGACATTGATCTGAACGGTAAGTTCTTTTTCGTCGGTAAAACTGACGAAGAAATCTCACTTGTATGCCTTACGTCAGACGTCCCTGACAATACTACGGATCGCGTCGACGGCTGGAGGACTTTCCGGATAGAAGGCGTACTGGATTTTTCATTGATCGGTATTTTGTCCGAAATTTCTAAGGTTCTGGCAGAAAACAAGATCGGCATTTTTGTAGTCTCAACCTATAACACCGACTACATATTGGTGAAGAAAGAAAACCTTCAGAAGGCACAGCAGGCTTTGAAGGCTACCGGTTACGAAGTAGTCTAGAAAATCAACCTTTTGATACTTGCAGAAGCCGGCAAAAAAAACAGCTGGCTACTAGGCGTATCGGTTCTCAGCCAGTCATATCCCTCATCCGCTCGCCAACGGCTTGCTTTCCGGCGCATATGAAAAAGCCACGAATAAGAACTTCGAAGCTGTGGTCGATTACCGCTCCCGTATGCCGCAGTTCACGCCGGAAGCCATGAAGAAAAATGAAGAACTCATGGCGTTCCTTCAGAAGACCGCGGAAGAACACAGCGCAACCATGTCACAGCTCTCCCTAGCTTGGATGCTCGGCAAACATACTTGGCTAACAGCTATCCCCAGCAGCCGTAAACTCGAAAGAATCGTTGAGAACGCCGGCGGCGCAGTCGTCAAACTCTCGGCAGAGGAAATCAAGGCGATTGACGAAGCCCTCGATAAACTGCCTAAGTCGGATATTTTCGGTGTGAAGAACAATTAAGGAGGTTGAATATGCTGTACAAGACTCTGAATAACGGCGTCAAAATGCCGATGCTCGGTTTTGGTGTTTTCCAAGTTACCGATCCTGAAGAATGCCGAAAGGCTGTTCTCTGTGCTTTAGAAAACGGCTATCGCTCCATTGATACAGCTCAAGCCTATGGCAACGAAGAAGCCGTCGGGCAGGCCATCAAAGACAGCGGTATTCCTAGAGATGAACTGTTCATTACGACTAAGCTCTGGATCACAGATGTCTGCTATGAAGGTGCAAAGAAGGCATTTGCGGCCTCTCTGGAAAAGCTCGGCCTCGATTACCTGGACCTCTATCTGATCCATCAGCCGTATCACGATTACTACGGCGCATGGAGAGCCATGGAAGAATTCCTGAAGGAAGGACGCGCTCGCGCGATCGGTGTTTCTAACTTCGATATGGGCCGAATCGCAGACTTAATCGCTTTCAATGAAGTCAAGCCGGCCGTCGATCAGATCGAGTGCAACATCTTTAATCAGCGCCATTCAGACGAAGAATATCTGAATTCCAAAGGCATCGCGATGGAAAGCTGGGCTCCGTTCGCAGAAGGCAAGAACGATCTGTTCCACAACCCGGTGCTTCTGAAGATCGGCGAAAAATACGGCAAATCTATCGCTCAGGTCGTTCTTCGCTGGCAGCTTCAAAGAGGCATCATCTGCATTCCGAAGAGCGTTAACCCGGATCGTATCCGTCAGAACATCGACGTCTTTGACTTCGAACTGTCTTCCGATGATATGGCCGCCATTAACGCTTTGGATCAGAAGAAGGCCGCTTTCTTTGACCACAATGATCCGAAGATGGTCGAGTGGCTCACCAAGCTTCATTGATTAGGAGACGATGCATGAAAAAAACTTTACTCGCAGTTCTGTTGGGTTCCTTTGCTTTCGCTTCCTTTGCTCAGCCGATCACGATTGAAAAGCAGGGCGCATTCTCTGCCGGCGGAACAGTTATCGAAGCCAAGAAAACTTTCGATCCGTACCATCCGGAACCGGATGCTATGACGCTGCATGGTGATCACGCTAATGTGATTTACCAAATTCCGGTTCATGCTAAGAATATTTCCTTAATGTTCCTGCACGGCGCCGGCCAGTCCATGAGAACTTGGCAGACAACGCCTGACGGCAGAGAAGGCTTCCAGAGCGTCTTCCTGCGTAAAGGTTATCCGGTTTATTTGATCGATCAGCCTCGCCGCGGCGATGCGGGCAGGGCAACCGTCGACGGAACGATTAAGGCAAGTCCCGATGAACAGTTCTGGTTCGGTCAGTTCCGTATGGGTCTATGGCCGAAGTTCTATGACAATTCAGCCTTTGCCAGCCAAAAGGATCTGAATTCTTTCTGGCGTCAGATGACGCCGAATACGGCTCCGTACAATGACAAGGTCATCGCCGATGCCGTTACTGACGCTTTGAAGAAGTCGGAAGGCACCGTCCTCGTCACTCATTCTCAAGGCTGCGGACCCGGATGGCTCATCGGAACGGAAGCCGGAAACAATTTGAAGGGCATCATTGCGTTTGAACCGGGTTCCGGATTCATTTTCCCGGAAGGCAAAGTGCCTGCACCGATTCCCAATAACAGTTTCTTCGGTCCGACTAAAGCTGTCGGTGTTCCCCTTAGTGAGTTCAAAAAGCTGACAAGGTTCCCGATTCTCATCGTATACGGTGACAATATTCCTAAGACCGAAGTCAAAAATCCCTACCAGGATTACTGGCGTGCGGCTTCGACGATGGCTCAGGAATTCGTCAAGGCCGTGAATGCAGAAGGCGGTCACGCTAAAGTACTGCATCTGCCGGATGTCGGTATTAAAGGCAACACACACTTCCCGTTCTCTGATAAAAACAGCGCAGAAGTAGCCAAGGTAGTGGAAAAGTGGCTTAGTGACAACGTGAAGTGATTAAGCTCTAGAAAATAGATCGGTGAGAGAGGAAGATCTTTGGCCGATTTTTCTTTGGACAGGAAAAAGGTGAAGGCAAATGAAAGACGACATTCTTGTGAGAGGCGCTCGAGTTCACAATCTCAAAAACATGGATGTGGACATTCCGCTCAACGAACTGGTAGCGATCTCAGGTCTTTCCGGCTCCGGCAAGTCCTCTTTAGCTTTAGGCGTCCTTTATGCAGAAGGATCGCGCCGCTACTTAGAAGCGCTGTCTGCCTACACGCGCCGTCGTCTGACACAAACTCAGGACGCCAAAGTCGATTCAGTAGAAAATATTCCGGCCGCGCTTGCTCTTCACCAAAGACCTTCAACACCGGATATCCGAAGCACGTTCGGAACGCTGACGGAACTCTTTAATTCAATCCGTCTGATGTTCTCACGCCTCGGTTCTCACCGCTGTCCTAACGGGCATTATTTACCGCCGACGCCGGCTGTGGCGCTTGGACAAAAACTCAAATGTCCTGTCTGCGGTGTTGAGTTTGATGCACCGAGTGCTGAGGACTTTTCTTTCAACAGCTCCGGTGCTTGCCCGTCCTGCGGCGGAACCGGAATCGCTGTCACGGTCAATCGGGCAAGTCTGGTGCCAGATGAATCGCTGAGCATTGACGATGGCGCGGTTAAACCTTGGGGTACCCTCATGTGGTCGTTGATGACGGAAGTCTGCAAAGCCATGGGTGTCAGAACCGATATTCCGTTCAAAGATTTAACGCCGGAAGAAAAGAAAACCGTCTATGACGGACCGGCCGTTAAGAAGCACATAGTCTATACCAACAAAGGAAGCGGTCAAGCTGTTCCTTTGGACTTTACTTATTTCAATGCCGTTCGTACGGTTGAGAACGCACTTTCGAAAGTTAAAGACGAGAAAGGCATGAAGCGCATTGAGAAGTTCCTGACGAAGGGGCCATGCCCCGCCTGCCACGGAACTCGCTTTAATGAGAGGGCGCTGTCAACGAAACTCATGGGCAAGAACATCGCCAAGGTCTGTGCGATGACTCTTTCAGAGCTTGTTGTATGGGTTCAGAAGATCCCCGGACAAATGCCTTCTGAGATAGAGGAAATGGCTCAGAGTATCGTCAATGAGTTCTTAAGGACCGCCGAGAGACTGACAAATCTCGGTCTGTCTTATTTATCTTTGGACAGAGCGGGAAATACGCTTTCCAACGGTGAGCTTCAAAGAGTCCAAATTTCTCGCGCGGTCAGAAGCGACACAACCGGTGTGCTTTACGTACTCGATGAACCTTCAATCGGACTTCATCCCTACAACGTGGACGGGTTAATGAAGATCGTTCGCGAGTTGGTTGATCGTAAGAACTCTGTCGTCCTCGTTGACCATGATCCGAGAATTTTGATGGATGCGGACCAATTGATTGAAATCGGTCCCGGCGCCGGCAAAGAGGGCGGCCGAATCGTTACACAGGGAACACCTTTAGAAGCCGAGAAGAATCCTCATTCTTTAATCGGTCCGTATCTGTCCGGAAAAGAATCTCTAAAAGTTCGCAGTCGAGCCACAGAAAAAGACATGTTTGAAAACGGCTCTATCAGAATTAAGACAAAGCCGTTCTATACCGTCAAAGCGTTAGACGTCTCCATTCCTAAAGGACGAATGATTGCTGTCACCGGCGTCTCAGGTTCGGGTAAAACTTCTCTGGTTATTGAGTGTCTGGTGCCTGCGCTTCAGGCAGTTATTCAAGGCACAAAACTTCCTGAGCATGTGGATTCGATCGAGGCTAAGGGTATTCAATCCGTTAAAGTCATTGACTCCAAGCCGATTGGTGCGAACGTTCGCTCTACCGTTGCTACTTATGACGGCGTATTTGATGACTTGCGGAAACTATTTGCAAGAACTGCCGATGCCAAGGCAAAGGGTCTTACGGCTGGAGACTTTTCATACAACACGGGCAAATTGCGCTGTCCGGTATGTGACGGAACCGGCATTATCACGATGGATGTTCAGTTCCTTCCGGATGTCGATACGATCTGTCCGAGTTGCGGAGGCTCCCGATACGGAAAAGACGCTTATGACATCCTTTGGAAGAGCAAGGAAAAAGATTCCGTGTCGGTTTCTCTGCCGGGTCTGCTGAAGCTCACAGTAGAAGAAGCAGCCGGAATCCTGCATGAAGAAACGAAAATCGCTAAACAGCTCAAGATCCTACAGGACCTCGGTGTGTGTTACCTGACGCTCGGGGAAGCTACGCCTGCCTTATCCGGCGGAGAAGCCCAAAGACTGAAGCTTGCTTACGAAATGGAAACACCTCAGCAAGGCTCGGTATTCGTTTTCGATGAACCGACGATCGGCCTGCACCCTCAGGATGTTAAAAAACTGGTATTGATTTTTGATCATCTGATTCAGTTAGGCGCGACGGTGATCGTCATCGAGCACGACTTAGAACTCGTCACGAACTGCGATTACATTATTGACATGGGGCCGTGGGGCGGAACGGAAGGAGGCCGAGTCGTTGTTGAAGGCACACCTGAAGCAGTGGCTGCAACCTCGGAAAGCATTACCGGTAGATATCTGAAACAAGAGCTGGCTGAAGACAAGTAGTGCAGCGGGAAATTTCGCAAGAAGTCTTTTGCGGTAAAGCATATTTTTAGAAAATATCAGAAAATATGACAAAGAATTTTTGAGTGTTTTTTCATGGAAACAGATCTCTTCGGAATTCCTGACTCGCCTGATACAACTAAAAACGCTGCGACTGAAGCCGCCAAAGCGACCCGTAAAACTGCACCTAAAGATCAGGCGTCGCCTTTGGCGGAACGCCTTCGTCCTAAAACAATTGACGAAGTCGTGGGACAAAAGCATCTTCTCGGCCCTGGAAAACCGTTGAGAAGCGCGTTTGAAAACGCTCATCCTCACTCTATGATTTTGTGGGGCCCTCCCGGCGTCGGCAAAACTACACTTGCCAGATTGATGGCCGATGCTTTCGGGCTTCCGTTCATTTCGATTTCTGCCGTGCTCGGCGGAGTGAAGGATATTCGTGATGCAGTAGAAAAGGCCACGGCGAACAGAGAAAGGACTGGACGTTCAACCGTCGTTTTTGTGGATGAAGTCCATCGGTTTTCTAAGAGCCAGCAGGACGCTTTCCTGCCCCATGTGGAAAGCGGACTCTTCACTTTCATCGGTGCAACCACAGAAAACCCAAGTTTTGAAGTAATTTCAGCGCTTTTGTCTCGCTCCACGGTTTATGTGCTTGAGTCCCTCAAGGACGAAGACTTAAAAGAGCTGCTTGAGCGAGCTCTTGAAAGAGAGTATACGGGCCTTAAAGTAAATGAAGAGGCCGAGAAAATCCTCATCGGACTTGCTGACGGTGACGCGAGACGCTTCCTGAACGCTCTGGAAGTCTCCGCCACGATGGCAAAAGACCGAGGCATTAAGGTCATTGACGAGAAATTCGTCCGTGCAGCGCTGCCCGTAACCATTCGCCGATTTGATAAAGGCGGCGACAATTTTTACGACCAGATATCGGCACTGCACAAATCGGTGCGAGGGTCTGATCCGGATGCCGCTTTGTATTGGATGTGCCGTATGCTCGACGGAGGCGTGGACCCTTTATACATCGCACGCCGCTTAATGCGGATGTCGATCGAAGATATCGGTTTGGCAGATCCCCGCGGAATGGAAGTCACAACCAACGCCGTCGATATCTACGAAAGACTCGGTTCGCCCGAAGGGGAGCTGGCTTTAGCCAATGCCGTGGTTTATTTGGCCTGTGCACCGAAGTCGGTCTCGGTTTACAAGGCATTTAACAAGATGAGAGCTTTTGTGAAGCAGGACGGAACGCGTCCCGTTCCGATGCACATTCGCAACGCGCCCACAAAGCTCATGCAAAAAGTCGGAAACGGCGCCGGCTATCGTTATCCGCCGGATGAACCGGGCTCTTTTGCCGCCGGCGTCAAATACTTCCCGGATGATATGGATGAGATTCGGGTCTACAAGCCGTCGCCTAGAGGCCTCGAGATCAAGATCGGAGAAAAACTCGCTCAGCTTCATGCTTTGAACGAAGAGGCCAGAAGAAGCGGCGATATGCCTAAAGGCAGAAGCGTTGGGACCAAACAGGCCAGTGAGCCGGATCCCAACATTCATACGGAATAGGAGCATAAGCCCCGCGAATGCGGGGCTCGGCTTGGTCATTACTGATTAGGCAAACATTTCGCTGGAGAGGTAACGGTCTCCGCTGTCGGGGAGGACGACAACTATATTTTTGCCTTTATTTTCAGGAAGCTTGGCGAGTTTTGTTGCGGCAGCCAAAGCGGCGCCGGCAGAAATGCCGACTAAGAATCCTTCTTCTCTGGGCAGCGCTTTGCCGGCTTCATAGGCTTCTTCGGTATTGATCTTCATGATTTCATCAATGACCTTTGTATTCAAAGTGTCAGGGATGAAACCGGCCCCGATGCCTTGGAGTTTATGGGGACCGGCAGGTTCTCCGCTGATGACGGCAGAAGTGTCAGGTTCGACTGCAGCAACCTTGATATTCGGATTCTGAGATTTCAGATACTTACCAACGCCGGAAATCGTTCCGCCGGTGCCGACGCCTGCGACAAAGATATCAACTTTACCTTCCGTGTCTCTCCATATCTCCGGACCCGTTGTCTTGAAATGTGTTTCAGGGTTGACGGGGTTCACAAACTGCCCCGGAATGATGCTGTTGGGAATGGATTTCGCGAGTTCCTCGGCTTTTTCTATAGAGCCTTTCATGCCTTTCTTACCGTCAGTAAGGACGAGTTCGGCACCGTAGGCTTTAAGCAGGTTGCGGCGCTCGACGCTCATGGTTTCCGGCATCGTCAGGATGATGCGCAGGCCTCTCGCGGCAGCAGCTGCGGCTAAGCCGATGCCGGTGTTGCCGCTGGTCGGTTCAATGATGACGGTTTCGCTGTTAAGTTTGCCGGCTTTTTCAGCGGCATCCAGCATGGCAAAACCGACGCGGTCTTTGACAGATCCGGCAGGATTGAAATATTCAATTTTGGCCAGGATGTTTGCTCCAAGACCGCGTTTGGCGGCATAACGGTTCAGTTGAACGAGAGGCGTATTGCCGATGAGTTCTCTGATGGATTGATGGATAGCCATTTGTAGTACCTTTAGAAAATATAAAAATTGTTTGTTGATCAGGTTAGCGCTTTTTCTTTGAGAAGCGGCTTTTGAGTTTCTAGAAATTTCGATTTCAGTCTCGGTTCAACATCGCTTTTGCTCTAAGCGGGTTGTCTGAATACTATTTAGAAAAATGTTCTGCATAATCAGAGGAATCCTTTTGCCATCTTAACCCCGCTAAGTACATAGACTCATCCGAGTGTTGAGTTTGGATTGATTTCAGAAAAATAAAGAGGGTATGTGTTAAATCAACACATACAGAGACAGCAGGAACAACAAGAGGCACTGAGAAGTGCTTCAAGTTCAAATTTTGTTGTTCTTGCGTTCATTTGGTTAGACCTTTTGGGTAAATTCTCTCGCCCGCATTCTTCATTTCGAAAAAATTTTTAGCAGGACGGTTCTTATTGTATGAAGCAAAACAATGAAAAACGGACTCCAACGAATTATTTTTTTACCCATTTTGGTAGCGGCGACTCAAACTTTGCCGTTTTTTCTTCGTCATTGAAAGCAAAAAACAAAGAACTTGGTCTTTACTCAGATTGTTTTTGAGATGCAGATCAAGGAAAACGTCTAGAAGAGCCCTGCGTGCAATATGTGACGAAGGTCGCGATAGCGTACAATCAAACAATTCAAATCAATCTAGAAGAGAAATTACATGCTTGATTCAAATCTTCTTCGCAAGAATTTGCCCGAAGTTGTCGCTCGCTTGGCAACTCGTAAATTTCAATTCCCTACTGAAAAATACGAAGCCTTAGAAGTCGAACGTAAAGCGATTCAGACTGAAACGGAAGAACTTCAGGCTCGCCGCAACCAGGTTGCTAAGAAAATCGGCGCTGCCAAAAAGGCCGGTGGAGACGCTACGGAACTCCTGAAAGAAGGCGCAGCTATCGCTGAAGGCTTGGCCGCCTTGGAAGGCAAGAACGCTGCCGTTAAAAAAGCTCTCAACGATCTTCTTTTAACGATTCCGAATCTTCCGGATCCTTCCGTTCCTGTCGGTAAAGACGAAACCGAAAACGTTGAAGTCCGCCGCTGGGGCACACCTCGCGAATTCGATTTTGAAATCAAGGATCACGTCGATGTCGGCGGTCCGTTGGGCCTCGACTTTGACGTCGGCGCTAAGCTTGCCGGAACACGCTTCTGCTTCATGAAAGGCCAGGTTGCTCGTCTTCACAGAGCTTTGGCTCAGTTTATGCTTGACACTCATACTCAGGAAAACGGCTATACAGAGTGCTACACACCGTACATTGCTAATCAGGAAACCTTGATCGGTACCGGCCAGCTTCCTAAATTCGAAGAAGACTTGTTTGCAGCTAAGAAGGGCGGCCAGGAAGGCGAAGGCGAGATCTTCTACCTCATCCCGACTTCTGAAGTTACGCTCACAAACTCCGTTCGCGGTCAGATGCTCAAAGAAAGCGATCTGCCGATCAAGATTACCGCTCAGACACCTTGCTTCCGTTCCGAAGCGGGTTCTTACGGTAAAGACACACGCGGCATGATTCGTCAGCACCAGTTCGAAAAAGTCGAAATGGTTCGTATCGTTAAACCGGAAGAAAGCTACAAGCATTTGGAAGAAATGGTTGTCTGCGCAGAAGGCATCCTTCAGAAACTCGGACTTCCGTATCGCGTGATTACACTGTGCACCGGTGACATGGGCTTTGGTTCCGCCAAGACTTATGACTTGGAAGTTTGGATTCCTGCTCAGAACACTTACCGTGAAATCAGCTCCGTCTCCAACTGCGAAGCCTTCCAGGCTCGTCGTATGCAGACTCGCTTCAAGAACGCTCAGGGCAAGACCGAGTACGTTCATACATTGAACGGTTCCGGCTTGGCTGTCGGCAGAACTCTCGTTGCCGTTCTGGAAAACTATCAGAACGCAGACGGTTCCGTCACGGTTCCTGAAGTTCTCCGTCCGTACATGAACGGTCTGTGCGTATTGAGACCTGAAAATCAGAAATAATTCATTTCGTTGAATTGTGACGCTGCTTCGGCAGCGTCTTTTTTACCTGAAAGAAAATGAAAGAAGACCTCCCCACCATCGCCATCCTCGGTACCGGCGGTACGATCGCCGGGAAAGCCGGATCTGCCTCTGCAACAACCGGCTATGTTCCGGGTTCTGCCACTGTTGAAGATCTTTTAGCCTCTGTCCCCGGGTTAGAAGACATCGCCAACCTTAGCTCTGTCCAAGTTTCCAATATCGGTTCTGAGGATATGACCGATGAAATTTGGGCTCGATTAGTTAAAGAAACAGAAAGCCAGCTCAAGGATCCGGAAGTCACCGGTGTTGTTATTACGCACGGTACGGATACTTTGGAAGAAACAGCTTTCATGCTCAATCAAGTATTGAAGAGCGAGAAGCCAGTTGTTCTAGTCGGTTCTATGAGGCCTGCAACTTCGATTTCTGCCGACGGTCCCATGAATCTTCTGAATGCTGCAAAGGTGGCAGCATCTCCGGAAGCAAAAGACAAGGGCGTTTTGGTCGTTCTTAACGACGAAATCCACGGCGCCAGAGACGTCACAAAAACCAATACCACGAATTGCGACACCTTTGCTTCTCCTCGCTTAGGCGCGCTCGGGTTTATTACCGGCGGAAGAGTTTCTTTCTTTAAAGAAAGTGCCCGACCCCATACGCTCAAAACACCGTTTACTTCCGATCTTCTGTCTGACCACAAAGATCTTCCGATTGTCGACATCATTTATGCGCACTCGAACGGCGACGGACGTTTAATTAAGGCGGCCGTTCAATCCGGCGCTAAGGGAATTATTTATGCCGGAATGGGCAATGGTTCCATTCATTGCAAAGATTTGCCGGAACTTGAGAAGGCATTGGAAGAAGGCATTCCGGTTGTTCGTGCTTCCCGCTGCGGCAGCGGAGAAGTGGTTGATTCTTCCCCTGAATGGACAGAAGCCGGCATGATCAACGCCGGTACTTTGAATCCTCAGAAGGCGAGAGTGCTGCTTCAGCTGTGTTTGGCCGCAGGCTACTGCCATGAAAAAACAGCGGAAGTGTTCTTGAACGCATAACTCGCAAGCTATTACTACACGAGTTAAAAAATCAAAAATTGAAGAAGTCTTGAGGCTCAGGGAATTTTAACGAATTTCCTGAGCTTTTACTACTAAAGATTTACTACGGAAAAACCGAAGACTGAGAGGTTATAGCGCTTTCAAGAAGTGCCAAAAAGGACCGGCGCCTAAAGCGCCGGTTCGAATCACTCGATTAGCTTAAAACAGCTCCGGAAGTACCGGAAGAAACAAGCTTGGCGTATCTCGCTAAGTAGCCGGTCGTGATCTTCGGCTGGCGAGGCTTCCAGTTCTTGCGGCGTTCTTCCAAAACTTCATCCGAAACTTCAAGGTCGAGCTTGTGTTCGGGGATGTTGATGGAGATGATGTCGCCTTCTTCAATCAAACCGATCGGGCCGCCCAGTGCTGCTTCAGGAGAAACGTGACCGATAGCTGCACCGCGGCTGGCTCCGGAGAAGCGGCCGTCGGTAATCAAAGCAACGGTAGAACCTAAACCGGCGCCCATGATGGCGGAAGTCGGGGAAAGCATTTCGCGCATGCCGGGACCGCCCTTCGGACCTTCGTAGCGAATAACCACAACATCTCCGTCTGTGATCTTGCCGCCCCAAATAGCCGCAATGGCTTCTTCTTCAGAATCGAAGACACGAGCCGGTCCTTTATGGACAAGCATTTCAGGAGCAACAGCGGAACGCTTCACGACGGAACCTTCAGGGGCGAGGTTGCCGAAGAGGGCGGCAATACCGCCGGTTTCACTGTAAGGTTTGTCGACCGGACGAATGATTTCTTCGTCTTTGTTTTCTGCGTTGGCAATGTTTTCAGCAACCGTCTTGCCAGTAACGGTCATGAGGTCTGTCTTGAGCAGTCCTTTCTTATCAAGCTCTTTCATTACGGCAGGAATACCGCCGGCTTCGTTGAGTTCTTCAATAAAGTGGGGGCCGGCCGGAGAGAGATGGCAAAGATTCGGTGTTTTTTCCGAGATTTCATTTGCCAAGTGCATGTCGAGCTTGTAGCCACATTCATGAGCAATAGCCGGCAGATGCAGCATGGAGTTCGTCGAGCAGCCTAAAGCCATATCAACCGTCATGGCGTTCAGGAAGGCATCGTAAGTCATGATGTCGCGCGGACGAATATTCTTTTCCAGAAGTTCCATCACTTTCATACCGGCCTTTTTAGCCAGACGGATGCGGGCGCTCTGAACAGCAGGAATCGTGCCGTTGCCCGGTAGGCCCATACCCAAAACTTCGGTCAGGCAGTTCATGGAGTTTGCTGTGAACATTCCGGAGCAAGAACCGCAGGACGGACAGCATTTCTGTTCAATTTCCGTCAGTTTCTTGGCATCAATCTTCCCTGCCTTGTAAGCGCCGACCCCTTCGAAGGCGGATACAAGAGAGAGCTTCTTCTTACCGATGATGCCGGCGCTCATTGCGCCGCCGGAAACAAGAATAGTCGGAATATTCAAACGAGCGGCAGCCATCAAAAGACCCGGAACGTTCTTGTCGCAGTTAGGAACCATGACCAAAGCGTCAAAAGCATGGGCAATAGCCATTGCTTCGGTACTGTCTGCGATCAGTTCACGGCTGACGAGAGAATACTTCATGCCTTCGTGTCCCATTGCGATACCGTCGCAGACGGCAATAGCCGGGAAGACGATAGGAACACCGCCGGCAAGGGCAACGCCTTGTTTAACAGCGTCAACGATCTTGTCCAGATTCATATGTCCCGGAACGATGTCGTTCTGGGAGCTCACGATACCGATGAGAGGTTTTTGGATTTCTTCATCGGTTAATCCCAGTGCATAGAGAAGGGAGCGGTGGGGGGCGGCCTGAGGACCAACTTTTATTTTGTCACTGCGCATTCTTTTAATTACCTATGTAACGATTTGATTTTTAAGAATAATATCGTTTGCTTTACACGATTCTGCGGTATCCGACGATCTTGTTTTTCCAGTAGACACCGGAGAGACTTTCCATTCGGACATAACCGCCGGAAGAGGGTGCATGAAGGAAGCGCCCTTTATCAGCGACCAAGCCTGTGTGGAGTCGTCGGCCGATCCTGAAAACAACAATATCGCCCTGCCGGGCGTTGCGGGCAGCCACCCATTTGCCGGCTTTTGATTGAGCGGCGGTATGGCGGGGAACGGTAATTCCGTGTTTGCCGTAAGCCCAGAAAATGAGACCCGAACAGTCAAAACCGTCCGAGGGAGAAGCTTTCCCGTATTTATATTTTGCTCCGTACTGACTCATTGCGGTTCTGAGGACTTTTGATCCTTCTGAGTTGTCATAGGAGACGGGCTGATAGCTATAACGATCAGAGGAGAACATAGAACAGCCGGAAAGAAAGGAGGAAACTGAAGCCAAAAGGATCAGTTTTCTTCGCGTCATGAGCTGTTCAAGCATCAATTTGGAACTCCTTCGGGTCTTATTTTAGATACGATTCTAAAATTTTATACGATGCACAATGTGAAAACGGATTGCGGTAGGATCAATTCATTTGCCGCGGGTAAATCCGCATCAAAATTTAGTTGCCTCTGAAGGAATTTGGAAAACGCCAAGTACAAAAAGAAATTGCCGCGTAAAGCGGCAATCCCAAACACGATTAAGTGTTCAAATTATTATTTAGCAGGAGCTTCTTCTTTTTTGGCTTCTGCTTTAGCGGCCGGGGCCTGCTCCTGAACCATAACAGTAGAGAGCTGGCAAAGACGCATATGGAAGTCGTCGGCTTTGGCCGGGTCGATGGGCAGACCGCCGTCAGTGAAGACCTTCAGGACTTTGTTGAAGTCTGCGAAGATGTCGCCGCGAGCGAAAGTGTGTTCGTGATGACCGCCGATCATGTCAATCCAAGCAAAAGTAACGGTGAAAACGTTGTCTTTGCGTTCGAATCCGAGGAAAGAAACGTCGCCGGGATTCATTTTTGCTTTTAACTGCTCTGGGGGGACCGAGGCTTTAACATTGCCGAGAGGCGCTGTCATTTTTACTCCTTTCTAAAATGAATCGTTATCTTATTTCAACTGATTCAAAAATACAATTTTTTTCAAAAGGGTAAGCGTTTTCTCTCACTCACTCCTCCCGCTTATTAATGGTTTTTAACCACGCTTCGGCTTGGTTGGGTGAATATACGCTTTGCGTAATCGGATCCGCTTTGAAAGAATCTTCTTTTGCAATGGCCATGGTCAGCGCTTCCGTGGCGAGCTGAGCCATGGTCACGTACCAGAACTGGCCGGCCACGGTCGGAGAATAGACTTCTCCTGATTTTTCAAGGAGGCCCGCTTTAATCCATTGATCCATGACGGGTTTTAGCGGCTTTTCAATATCGACGCTGAAGTTGTCACCGATCTCTTTCAAATTGAAGGGGCCGGATTCCACGCTGCTCGCCAAAGTTCTCATCAAGTGCCAGTGTTCCTGCGGCTTCATCATGACAAAGACCGGCTTGAGTCCTTTTTCAACCATTTCTGACCATTTGGCAAGTTTGCGCTCCTGCATCCAGCTGTAGCCGAAAAGTTTTCCGCCGGCTCCGCCGCCGAAGGGAAGGCAGTCACTCGGACCTTTTGCCAAACGGTTTAGAGATTCCTTTCAAGCGGCGTTCTGGCCCAATGGGTATTCGTCAGACGATGCCAATTGGGATGAGCAGAAAAATACTCAACGCTTTCAGCATACATGTCGGCGGCTTCAGCAAGCGTCGCTGCCGGATCACAAAGACCGGATTTGATGCGGGTGTTGAGCGGCGATTTCTCAAAGACATTCAGCTGGTAGCAGTCCACACCATCAATCGGAAGCTCGGAGACGATCTTTAAATCGTCTGTCCAGACTTTTCCTTTTTGTCCCGGGAAGCCGAAGAGGAGATCGATCACTACGGCAAGATTGTCGATGGCTGAGATTTCCTCAAGTCGACGAATAATGTATTCAGGGGAATCGAGGCGCTGCATTTCTTTGCGGATATCGGCGTTGAACGTCTGCACCCCTATAGAAAGTCGGTTAACGCCTCCTTCGACGCAGGCGGAGAGCTTCTCATCAGTTAGTCCGTGAAGTCTTCCTTCGAAGGTAATTTCGCAGTCATCCGTAAGCGGAAGATTCTTTCTGGCGGTTTCAAGAATCTTTTTAATATGTGGGCTCTAAAGCTGTTGGTGTCCCCCCTCCGAAATATAAAGCCTTAATCGGGGCAGAGTTTTGGGCAGCTCGTTGATTCCAAAGCTCAAACTCTTTAATAAGTGTATTCGCGTAAGCATCCGCTGCTTCCGAAGAATATGGATTCTGATAAAACATGCAGAAAAGGCACCGGCTTTCACAGAAAGGGATGTGAACGTAAGCAATGCCCTCCGTTTGTCTTGGTTCAAAAGACTTCTTTTCTAGGAAGTTTCTAGCTGAGTTCCAGAGCATCGGAATACCGAACGGCCCGGCATGAACCGTCGCCTTAGCTGGAAAGGCTTTGTGCAGCGCATCGGTTTCATCTGCAAAGAATGCAGAGTAACTTCTCTTCTTGATTAGTATGTTTTTTAGCAGTCGGACACCGGTTTCAAAGGACGGCATGACTAATCTCCGGACGAGGTTGATTCTTTTGAGGCTATTATCTCAAATCACAGAAATGATATCGATAATTATTTGCAGAAACTATTGAACGAGAAATTGCAACTGAATCAATACTTATGCATAGACCGCATTGATCTTAATACTATATAACATTTGAAGATTTATCATCTCTACAGTCAACTACCTCGGCCTAAAGGCCGAGGCTTGAAAAAGCCTCTAGTTGACTAGCCTCAGTTTGTCGTTTTGAGGACTACGTTGGTTGGGAATGCACAGGCACCGCGGGATGCAGATCCTAGTCCCGCGCTCTGCGGCCGATGGTTAAAAGCTCTGAGAGGTAGGAGCGGTGCTGTCGGCTTGAAACCCCCTCCAACATTGGCGAAGGATCACAACCGGTCGAAAGACCGAGGAGACAAAACTTGAGAGTATTTGTTTTGAACAAACGCGGAAAGCCGCTGATGCCTTGTTCTCCGACAAAAGCGCGCCTTCTGCTTTAAGAGAAGAAAGCTATTGTGGTAAGGCGCACGCCTTTCACCATTCAGCTCACGATTGCGACCGGCGAGTCCAAACAGCCGGTGAGTCTGGGTGTTGATGCCGGGTACAAACATGTCGGACTTTCCGCATCAACTGAAAAGGCTGAACTTTATGCATCCGAAGTCGAACTGCGGAAGGACATCACCGATCTGCTCTCTGCTCGTCGTGCGTTACGGCAATCCCGCCGTAACCGCAAAACGCGCTACCGCGCACCGAGGTTCGACAACCGCATCCGCACCAAGCGCAAAGGCTGGCTTGCACCGTCGGTTGAAAACCGAATCAACGCGCATTTGTCGCGCATAAAAGCGGTTCTCCGACTGCTGCCGATCACGAAGATTACCGTGGAAACGGCGTCCTTCGACATGCAGCGGCTGAAGAATCCCGACATTTCAGGAAAAGAGTACCAAGAAGGTGAACAGCTCGGCTTTTGGAACGTCCGCGAGTATGTTCTTTTTAGAGATGGGCACGTCTGTCGGCATTGTCACGGCAGATCGAAAGACCCGGTGCTTAATGTTCATCACTTGGAGAGCAGACGTACCGGCAGCGATTCGCCCGACAACCTGATTACGCTTTGTGTGACGTGCCATAAGGCGCTTCACCGCGGCGAAATCACGCTGAAGGCCAAGCGAGGACAATCGTTCCGGGCGCAAGTTTTCATGGGAATTATGCGCCGGGAGGTTTTGAACCGCCTAAAGGCGTCGTATCCTGAGCTGAAGGTGCACGAAACCTACGGCTACTTAACCAAGCACGCGCGGATTGCGAACGGCATTGTCAAGTCACATGGTGCAGATGCTTTCTGTATTGCCGGCAACCTTGGAGCCGAAAGGCTCGGCGAATTCTTCTTCCAGAAGCAGACTCGCCGAAACAACCGGCAGATTCACAAACTTTCCATCCTCAAAGGGGGCATTCGAAAGCGCAATCAGGCACCCTTTGAGGCCAAAGGCTTCCGTCTTTTTGATAAGGTTGCCTGCCAGGGAGAAGAAGGCTTCATTTTCGGCCGTCGATCATCCGGGTCTTTTGATGTACGAAAGCTCGACGGCACCCGCATTTCAGCCGGCATCAGCGCAAGAAGCTGCGTCTGCTGGAGAAGAGACGGACCTATTTAACAGAAATTCGAAAGGAGGAGGCGCTTCCTCCCCTGCCTGAAGGCAGGGGTCTCCGCGCCTAAATTTGATGAAATTCACGGTCGTCATTGATAACTATTGCGCCAAGTCCGGCATGCTTGCTGAATGGGGGTATTGCAGCCTTTTAGAGACCGACAATGGCAACGTAATGATTGATACCGGCGGTACAGGCCACGTATTAAGACACAATCTCGACTTTCTCAAGATTGATCTCAAAAAACTCTCAGCTTTAGTCCTTTCGCATAGCCACCATGACCATATTTCAGGTCTCTTGGATATTGTTTTCAGCTGCCCGGGCATTCCGATCTACGAGGGTAAAGGCATCGAGATTGAAAGAAGAGGAGATGCAGATGCTTCCAGAAGAAGCGGCGGCGTGCCAGTAGGTCAATTTCCTAACGCGCACCTCATCGAGGATTATCTCGAAATTCTTCCTGATGTATTTGCCTTCCGCGTCCCCGAACAGAATCGGCGTTCTCAGTACGTTTGCTGTCGAAACATGTGGGAAGTGGGCCCTGACGGGAAAATTATTGCAGACCGCTTTGAAGACGATGTCTCCTTAGCAGTAAAAGGCGAGAAAGGCTGGAGCTTATTACTCGGATGCGCACACGCAGGATTGCCGAACATCATGCAGAGAGCAAAAGATTTGTTTGCCATTGACCGTCTGCACATGGTAGTCGGAGACTCCCACCTCTGTGGAGTCAACCCTGAAGATTACGGGGTTTGGTTTGACCGATTGGCGGAGTTTCCTGTTGAAAAATGGCGCCTGAATCATTGCACCGGATTTAAAGCTGCCGCGGCAATGGCTGCTAGATTCGATGATGTTGACTGGGCCGGAGCGGGCTGCAGCTATGTACTCTAATTCAGGAAATGGAAGCGAATATGATCAAGCAATTCATTGCGGATGCCTTCACAGATAAGGTTTTCCATGGAAATCCTGCCGCTATTTGCCTTCCGGAACGTTGGCCGGATGAAAAATTGATGCAGGACATCGCTTCAGAGAACCGTCTATCAGAAACAGCTTTTGTGGTGAAAGAAAACAATGGCTGGAAGCTTCGGTGGTTCACGCCCGGCGGTGAAATCGATTTGTGCGGCCACGCAACATTGGCGACAGCTTTTGTTCTGATGAACTTTGTCGAACCTGATCTTTCTGAGATCGAATTCTCTACTCTGAGCGGTAAGCTGTCCGTAAAGAAAAAGAACGAGTTGTATGAAATGGATTTTCCGCCGTATGAACTCAAGAGGGTAGAAGTTACTGAGGCAATGGAAAATGCCATCGGTTTCAAGCCGTTAGAAGCCTGGATCGGCAGAGACTTAGTTTGTATTCTGGAGAGCGAAGATCAAGTTATCAATGCGCAGCCGGATCTTGAAAAAGTCAAAGCTTTAGACGGCTTACTTCTTCACATTACGTCTAAAGGAAAAGATAAATACGACTGTGTGAGTAGGACGTTTGCACCGAAATTGGCGGTCGATGAGGATCCGGTATGCGGTTCCGGCCATTGCCATCTTGTCCCGCTTTGGTCTAAAAAGCTCGGAAAGAAAGAGATTTCGGCCTACCAGGCTTCCTCTCGCGGAGGCGTCCTTTACTGTGAACTGTCCAGAAGCAGGGTCAAACTCGCAGGGCAAGCCGCTCTTTACTCTCGTGGCGAGCTTTGCATTGAGATTTAGCAGCAAAACCTCAGCTGAGAAAGTATCTTCAGCTGAGGCAGTCTGACTGGCAGCGGACTATTCGTCAGATGGTGTACATGACTGCAAAATAATGCGTCACACTTCCGCCTAATACAAATAAATGCCACACTGCATGGTGATACGGAAGCCTTTGCCAGTTGTAGAAGATTGTTCCGAAAGAATAGAGGAGGCCGCCGGCTACGAGCAGTGCTAAGCCTGTGAAGGGCAGGGCCTCCACAACCGGTTTAAAAGCAAACAGAACCAGCCAACCCTGAAAAAGATACAGACAAGTGTTGAGCTTGTCGCTTTTCTTCATCAGCCACGGCTGGAAAATAATGCCGAAGGCGGCAATGAGCCAGCAGGCCGTGCAGATCGTGATGCCGATCCAATTAGGCATGAGATTAAGCATGAAAGGCGTATAGGTCCCCGCGATCAGAAGAAAAATGCAAGAGTGATCGACATACTGAAGTGCTCTTTTTGCTCGGACGTTCGGAATAGCATGGTACAGAGTACTGGCTAAATAAAGCACGATCAGAGATGACCCGAAAATACTAAAAGTAGTGACCGCCAAAGCATTTCCGTGTCGGATTCCATAAAGAATTAAGAAGATAAGTCCCACTATGGAGGCAACGACTGCCAAGCCGTGGGAAATCGCATTGGCAATCTCCTCACCGCAGGTGTAAAACTTCTCCTGCGTCCGCAGAAAACCTGAATAAGTACGATCCATTCTTTTTAGTCGGTTTCTTTCGAAACCGCCTCCTGAATATTCTTTTGTTAGATTCAATATAAAAGTCCCAGAGACCTCCGGCGAAGGTAAAAAAGCTGACTTTGTAACAAACCTGTACAGGGTAAGCCGGATAGGCATTACTCGCCTTTATGCCTCAGGCGGAGCAGGTGACAATGGTTTAAGATCACGGAATTCCCGAATACACAAGGAGAATTTTTGTGAAAGTTTTAGCTCAAAACAGAACAAGAGCCTTTGATAAAAAGGCAGTTGTTAAGTGTGCTGCCGCTGTTGCTCTGTTAATTGCAGCCTCTAAGGTTTCTTTTGCGATAGGCCCGGTGCCCCTGACCATGCAGACATTTGCCGTCGCCGTCGTCGGCGCTTGGCTAGGAACACGTCAGGGTGTTGCTGCCGTCGTTGCTTACTTGGCGCTCGGTTTTGCCGGCCTGCCGGTATTTGCAACTCCGCTTTGCGGCCCCGCTGCTTTGATGGGTCCGACTGCCGGTTATTTAGTCTCTTTCCCGATGGCTGCCGCTATCAGCGGTCTGTTGGCTGAAAGAGGCTGGACAGGCAAGCGTATTTTTGCCTCCTTCATCAATCAGTACGCTTCCAACATTTTTATTGTTTTCTTTGGAACGATTTGGCTTTCTGCCACCCTCGGTGTAGAAAAAGCCGTCATGGTCGGCTTCGTTCCCTTTGTTATCGGTGCTTTGCTTAAGGCTATTCTCGGTACCGCAGTCCTGTATGCCAAAGCATTAAGCAGCAGAAAGTAATAGGAATTTTCCTAAGATTTTTCAGACCGAAGGTATTGTCCTTCGGTTTTTTTTATGGATTTTCAAAGAGTTAGATTGTAATTAATAACTCAGGGTTTATTCTTATGAACTTTAGGATGTATTCCGATCCTGAGCTAAGTCTTAAATTTCACATATCGAAACAATCAATGTTTCGCATCACCTCGATCACGGAGAAAACATATGAAAGTTAAGACTCTTTTGAGCTTTGCCGCAGCACTCTGCTGCGCAGCCGCTTTCAGCATGAGCGCCCAAGCTCAGTTGAAAAATTCGCCGATGCATGCCAACCTTCCTGACAATGCAACAACAAAAGATTGCTTGGTTTGCCATCAGTCCTATCAGACGGTAGCTCAAAGAACCGCCAAGATGAATCCTAATCCTCACAGCAACCACCGCGGTGAACAAAACTGCACCAACTGCCATAGCGTTAAGGGCAAACAGCACCTCGAATGCAATGACTGCCATACATTCGCAATCAAGATGAAAGGAGAATAATAAAATGACAAGCGTATCTCGTCGTACTTTCCTTGGAACAGCTGCCGCTGCTTCCGTTAGCGCTGTCGCTGCTCCTGCAATGGCTGCTTCCACTTCCGGAAACAATCTTCCTGCCAAATGGGATGACACAGTTGACGTCGTCGTCTTGGGCTGCGGCGGTGCCGGTATGATGGCTGCCTGCCAGGCACACGATGCCGGCGGTAAAGTTGCCGTTTATGACGCAGGCCAGTCTCCCTTCCATACAGCTACCAACCTCTGCGGCGGCTTGTTCACAGCTTGGGGTTCCAAGATGCAGAATGCTGATCCGGAAGGCCGTAAAGACTCCTGGCAGCAGTTTGCCGAAGACATCATGGCTTACGGCAACTACATGAGCTTGAAGGAGCCGGTTTACTGCTTCGCAAAGAACTCCGGCAAAGCATTTGACTTCCTTGAAGACGCCGGTCTTGCCAAACATCACCTTGAACCGTATGCCGGCCACAGCCGTCTGCGCGCTCACCGTCAGGACTCTTTCAAGGGCCGTGACTACATCGAAGTTCTGGTCAAACAACTCGACAAACGCGGCATCAAGATTAACCACGGCATGGGCGTTACCAAGTTCTACTATGATCCGGCTACTAACACCGTTGTCGGCGTTCAGGTAGGCGAAGGCGACAAGGCCAAGAACGTCAAAGCCAACAAGGGCGTTATTATGGCTACCGGCGGTATCACCGGTACACCGCAGTCTCTCGACCGCTGGGTTCCGAGTGTTGCCGGTAAGGGCGTTGCCATCGGCGGTCCGAAGAATGACGGTACAGCCATGATGGTTGCAGTTCGTGACGTCGGTGTTCCTCTGTCTCACATGCAGTACATTGCTTCTTATCCCTGCGGTATCGTTGTTAACGGACGTAACGGCCCGTACTGCCGCTGGTGGTTCATCACCAACAACGGCGGCATCCTGGTCAACAAGAACGGCCAGCGCTTCATTACTGAAAAAGAAGGTATCTGCCACGTGACTCCGTCTCTTGCCTCTCAGCCTGACGGCTGCCACTACGTCTTGGTTGACCAAGCAGGTTGGGAACGCACACTTGGCAAGATCAAACTCGGCGCTCTGATCGGTCTGCCGAGCTGGCCTGCCGAACGCGTTGAAGCCGAATTCAAAGCCGGTAAGAACCTCTGGAAGTGCGACACTCTTGAAGAACTCTGCCAGAAGTCCGGTATGAACCTTGACGGTCTGAAGAAACAGATCGCTACATGGAACGAAGCAGCTAAGAACCATAACGACCTGCAGTTCGGCCGCAGCGACAAGGATATGTATCCTCTCGGCAAGGGTCCGTACTACATGATCCGTATGGAACCGTGGAACAACCTCTCCTGCGGCGGTGTTCGTGTTAACGAAGACCTCCAAGTTCTGGGTTGGGACATGAAACCTGTTAACCACTTCTATGCAGCCGGTGAAACCGTTGCCGGTGTTCACGGAGCCTTCTACTGCGGCGGTAACGCCTGCGGCTTCGCTCACACCTCCGGTTGGGTTGCCGGTCAGAAGGTTATGGGCAAACAGATCGGTTAATTCTCCTGTGATCTGACGAGAGAATGGGGCGCCGCAAGGCGTCCCTCTCCGATAATTTGGATGGGACGGCGCCTTCGGGCGCCGTTTTTTTCCTACTAACTTATTGGATAACTGAAGAAATTGATAATGTTTTTGAAAATTCCGGTTGAGAACCCACAAAGATCTGCGAATCACTATTTCAAGATTTTGGCTTCCGATGCCTTTGAGTTCTCAAAAGAGCTTTCTATGGACTAAGTAGGCGACGATTGTTTCCTCAACGCCCGTCCGCCATCCGGGCAAAATCACATTGAAATTTTCCATAAAGGAAGTATCGAATTCTTCCGAAAGCCTAACCGGCTCTTCTTCTGCAAAAATGAGTTTGGCAAAGTTATGATTAGGTAATAGGCGAGCCAAAGTTGAGTGAATAAAACCTACCAGTTCGAAAAGGGAAGTTTCTCCATTGGCTGCCAGTTTATAAGTCCTGTCAAAACCCGGATTTGCCAAGCATTTAAGAGCTGCTGCAGCCGTCATTTGAACCAAAAGATGCCTTCCGATAAGTCTGAGCGGCTTATTACCGGAAACTGTTACTCTCTTGCGAGAAAGAATCTTGTCAATCCACTCCGTGATTAGGTTTTTAGTCACAGAACAATAAAAGACCTCCGGAAGTCTTATGAATAAGTACTGGCAGTTGATGAAAGCTGGGATGTCATCAACCGGTTTTAACCAACTTACCAAAAGAGAGTCCTTGGTTTCCAAAGCCTGTGAAAGAGCAGCTAAATAAGCCGCGTTTTTCAGATCTGAATTCCGGTTCGAGAAACGGGGAGCATAGAAAACGGCATCCGGCTGCGTAAGCGTTAGGAAGGCTGCAGCGAGTCCGGGATCGTTTTGCGGGAGCTCGAATTCAGTCGGTTTCCACAAATTCGAATTCTTTTTGAGCTCTGAGGAAAGATAAGGCTCAAATATCTCTGAGTCCCCGAGAAGGGCAAAGTTGTATTGAGTCTTTGTCACACCGGCGCTCCGTCAACGAAGTCACCGACCCAGAGACCTTCGTAGCTCGGAGGCACCAGTCCGGGACAATGTTCAAAGTACTCAATTAGCCAATGGACAAACCGATTGACTGCAACTCTGTCTCTGTCTTTACGGCTGATATAGATTTGCTGGACGGGAAACTTCCATTCCGGCAGGACTTCGCAAACCGTTCCGTTAGCCAGCTCATCTAAATAGTAATAGACAGGGCAGTAGGCTCCGATGCCCTTTGAACGCATGACGACCTGCTTGATGCCTCCCGGATCATTCAAACGCATATGGGCATGGAAGTGCAAGGGAAAATAGTCGCTTCCTTTTCTTAAAACCATATTTCTTTCGCGGTTTCTGGAAAAGAAAGAGAAAATAGGATGTTCAGAGAGGTCACGAGGAGAGCGAATCGGATATTTAAGTCCATTCAGATACTGTGGAGTGGCAGCGAGCATGAAGGAAATACCGGCAATCAGTTTAGAGTCACGTGTCGGAATATTCAGCGGTGTTATCGAGAGCATGACGTCATAACTGGTAATGGCGTCAGAGGTCATTAACTCAACATAACTTAATGATCTCATAGACACTGAAACATCAGGATTGAATTCCAGGTACTTTGAAATTGCAATCGGCATGATGATTTCAGAGAGCCCAATAGGGCAGGCGATGGTTATCAAGTCCCTGTCATTATCACGAGCAACCTGAAGGTCTTTGAACAATGAGGCCGCATCAAAAACGATACGTCTCATGCGGGAATAGGCCACAGATCCGGCACTGGTGAGCACCAGCTGTTTGCCTTTTCTCTGAAAAAGTTCAACGCCGAGATCTTTTTCAAGTTTGTTAATTCGCCTTGAGATGGAAGAGGCCTCTACGCCGATTTCTTCGGAAACTTTAGCGATGGAACCGCGGGAGACGATCTTAAAGAAAAGCCGCCAGGTATCAAGGTCGGAAACAGTACTCACAGTTCATCCTTTCAGCTGATATTCAGATTGTAGTTTGTGTGTTTTTGTAACTAACAGGATTGGCAATTAAAACATTACAAATGACAATAATTACTTGAATTTAAACAAACAAAATCAAGATCAATTTGTAATAAATCTGTAAATTGCCTTTTTTGTTAGCAATAACACGAAGTTTTTGTCATTGTATCAACTGCGGTACTTAGGCACAATAAACACGTCGGACGTAACCAAGGTCCGACGGACATCTCCTGATTGGTTGTTAGATATAAACAGTCTGATTTGGACTGTGCCTTCTTCAGAAAGAGAGAGCTGAAGAAGGTATTTTTTTGTCTAAAAACTGCGGAACGAAAAATATTCTCTTTTTCTCGAGAAGATTCGGATTTTAATCCTGAAATTTCATAATTTTCCGAGATCAAAATAAGTATTCTCCTGAATCTTATACCTGGCAAAAAAGAGGATACTCACCATCCTTAGCAAGGAAATTGAAGTATCGGATTCGTTATTTCTGAAATCTCCGTCCTATAGTGAAGAAAAAAGAATCTTTCAGGAGATTTCAATGTCGCAAGAGAATCTATCGAATTCTGCAGGCCCGAATTGCCTTAAAAGAAGTTTTGGCATGCGGGAGGCAGTGACGATTACCGCCGGATCAGTGATCGGCGTCGGCTTATTTACCACAGGATCCAATGTTGTTGGAAACCTCGGAGTCGAGGTGATTTTTGCAACTTTACTCGCCCTTTTGGTGAGCATTTATCCTGCGCTGCTGTACGCAGAAATGGGCGCTGCGCTCCCGTACGCCGGCGGCACTTATCAATTTGCATCCTTAGGGCTTGGAAAAGCAGTCGGCGTTTTAGCCGGTTGGAATTTCATTATTTCACTGGTCGCTGTGACCGGCGGTGAAGCGCTGGCCTTTAGTTACTACTTCAAGACACTCTGTCTTGCCTTCGGCTGGCAAATTCCATTATCTAATGTTGCTGTTGCGTTAATTGTCACGATCGGCTTCATTATTGCCAACGTTTTCGGCGTAAGACTGACGGGACGGCTACAAAACGGCTTTATGTTTTTCTTTTGGGGTGTTGCTGCCATTTGGTTCCTTACCATGATCCCGAACATTGCGCTGCCTAATTTCGTGAAATCACCGGAATTTATCGCTAAAGATAAGGATTTTACCTTCATCGGTGCCGTTTGCATGATTTGGTGGTGTTTTGCGGGATTCGAAGCTTGCGTCGCGATGGGCGAGGAGATTCGTTTTCCGAAAATCAATATTCCTCGAGCCATGTTCCTGGCTCCGTTTGTCGTTTTCTGTGTGAATGCATTGTTTCAGTGGTATTTAATCGGGATTACACCGGTTGAGAAATTAGCATCTTTGGCAACGGCAGAAGCACCTTATGCTGAGGCTATGAAGGCAGCAGGCATTCTCGGATTTCCTCTTGCTTTGCTCGCTGCCGGTATCGCATTCGGCGGCGATTTCTCGACTTTGAATGCCTCTATTTCAACAACGCCGCGTTATCTCTTTACTATGGCCAGAGACGGTGCGATGCCTAAGATTTTTGCGAAGGTCAGCCGCCGTTATCAGACCCCTTACGTTGCCGTGATAACGCTGGGTGTATTGACCGTTGCTTTAATTGCTACGAATTCCTTGTTGTACATCGCTGAACTATCTTTGTTCGCCGATCTGTTCTACTACGTTTTGGGAATCTTAGCTGCTTTAGGTCTGAGAAAGAACCATCCTGAACTTAAACGTTCTTACAAAGCACCTTTAATAATGATCGGTGCGCCTATCAGCGCCTTAATCTACTTGTATATGATGACAGAGCTTAGCAATGAAGCTTTCTATACTGGTGTTATTTGGTGCCTTCTTGGTATTGCAATCTACTGGTGCTGCTCCAAGTATTACGGTTCCGGAACGTCTTTCAAGTTAGATGAGAAAGAGTCAGGTGTTGATGAAACACCAAGCCCGGAAGAAAAGAGAGCGATGGATCGGGAGTTCCACGTTTGGTGGTTCATCGTCGGCGCCTTGAGCATTATTGCAACGCTGCTGTACTTAGTTCCATACCTGGCACGTTAGTTAAACCTAAAACATTCCAAGCCTCGTCTATGCGACGAGGCTTTTTTTTCGGAAGAAATAATGATACGTCCGGAGCTGTAGCCAAAGAAAAGGCGCTGACTAGATGAAGTAAGGCAGAAAAAACAAAAGCTCTTCTGAAGTTAATAGAAGAAATTGAGCAAAAAGAAGAAGACTAAAAATTGGTATTAGAAGTTGGATGCAGTCCTGTCTTTGAAGTTCGAATGATATTTCTCATTTAAATCTTGCGGTTCATAACCAGATCATTTCTATATTGAGGAAATAAAGATTTGAAGTCACATAACAGAAGAAAATCGACAAATCTTTGATGAATATGAATTACGAAAGATTAGGAAAGTCTTTAACAAAACATAAAAAATTGATTCAGGCAGGATCAGGGGCGAGGAAGAGGGTAGGGGACAGGGAAGTTAAATATTGCATAACGATTTCATAGTCAGGAAATTGGACAAATTAATTTATGTGATATTTGATGAAATTCAATAAATAAATATTTGATAGCGACAATCCAAAACTTATTATCCTCATAAAATTAGATATTAATTTTCCCTATTCTAAATATTAAATTTAATCCAAAAATACCTCTATATATAACATGTCGAAAAAGTTAATTAGATATGATCTAATTTGAAACGAAACCTCAGTTTAGCCATCGAATTATAGAAGTTCCATTTGTTGAAGAAAGTTAAATTTAGGGGAATTTCACTCCTAAATTGTCAATACCTGATTTATACAGCAACTAGAGCAATCTGGAGTGTGAACCGATGTCTCCGAATGGAATGCCGGAATAGTTGTTCACATGGAACTGTGAATAGTCAGGATCCGATAGATTTCTCATTTAATCTTAAGGTTAGAACAGTTTATAAACACTTCTTAAGAATGATAATAAATCGAAACAGACTGTTTTATTAAACGTAAAATCAAAGCGATACAGAAATTTCCTACAAGTTTATTTAGATTAGTCGGCCATTTGAAAAATCTCTTGTTGACAAAATTTTATTTGAATAAACAGTTGGTTAAGTAGTTTCTTAAAGGTTGATTTATTCATACAGCATGCTGTGCTGTTAATATTACTGTAAAAATGATTCGTACAGTTGAATTCTATCATTCGAGGAATGTATCCTTAACCTCACCCCTTTCCAGTAAAATGCTTATACCCTGTGATATAAAGTAGCATTTATACTAACTATCAACAAAGTCATGACAAATATCGTAATCTAAAATTACATTGAAATGAAAATACAATTATTATCTTATGTGGATTTTTAGATTTTGATCTCTAACAATTCTTAATAATGATGTATTGTAGAAATAAATTTAATTATTAAAATATTTTCTTAGATTATTTTCGATAACCAATGATAATGAATAAGATTCCTGAAGACATCTTTGTACAGTTTTAATAATATATTTTATAAAGTTGCAATAAATGCAATCTAAATATAAATATAATTTTTAATTAACGCGTCAGTTTGTCAGGCCTGTGTCTCCTTTACGAACGATATAGAGAACACTTATTAACTTGCAAAATGATTTTTAACTACTTTTATCTATTGAAATTTTTATAAATATTTAAAATTTGCTTCTTGGGGGTGAAAAATCGTGAGAAAAAGAAAAACCAAAAAAATTGTCTATAAATCGGGTTGTTCTGCCTTTTTTAGATAAGATTTCTGTGTTGTAATTTTCGAAACGACTATTTTTCTGATCCTTAGGAGACTATTTATGCAACGCCGTCAATTAATTAAATGCTTAACCGCCGGGGCACTTTTTTCATCTTTGCTCCCTGCATTTGCAACTGAACCTGTTCCCCTCAAAGTCGGAGCTTCTCCCCTTGTAACAGGAGACATCCTTGAGTTCGTAAAACCTGCCCTTGCCAAAAAAGGCATCAATCTCAAGATCATCGAATTTACCGACTATATCCAGCCGAATTTAGCTTTGGCCGATAAAGAAATTGATGCAAATCTTTTCCAGCACAAGCCTTTCATGGATAAGTTCTGCCAGGATAGAGGCCTTAAACTGACGGCTTTGCCCGGAATTTTTATTGCTCCGATCGCTCTTTACTCGAAAAAGATTAAAGATGTGAAAGAGCTTAAGAAGGGCGACACCATCACGATTCCTAACGATCCGACCAACGGCGGCAGAGCGCTGCAGCTTCTTGCCGGAGCAGACCTCTTAAGGCTTAAAGAAGGTGTAGGACATGCTGCAACGGTCGAAGACATCATTGATAATCCGCTTAGATTAAGAATCATGGAAGTTGAAGCAGCTACTCTGCCGAGAACGCTCGATGATGCCCGCGCTGCCGTGATTAACCAAACTTATGCACTGCCGGCCGGTCTTAATCCTGTCAAAGACTCGCTCCTCATTGAAAGCAAAGATTCTCCCTATGCAAACATGGTTGCCATCCGTACCGGTGACAATCGTCCGGAACTTGTTGAATTAAACAACGCACTTCACACGCCCGAAGTAAAAGAATTCATACTTGAACACTACAAAGGATCTTTGATTCCATCCTTCTAACATTAGGACGTCTAGGAAATGAATAAACGCAATTTCTTGATTACCGCCGCGCTCAGCGCCGCTTTCTGCTTTTTCGGAACGGCAAACGCAGCAGAAACTTTAAAGATCGGGGCTTCCCCGGTGCCGCACGCAGATATTCTTAAGGTCGTGCAGCCCGAACTTGCTAAAAAGGGCATTGACCTCAAGATCATTGAGTTCTCTGATTATATTCAGCCGAACTTGGCCCTTTCTGACAAAGATTTGGATGCCAACTTCTTCCAGCATCTTCCTTATTTAGACGCTTTCTCGAAAGATCATCGCTTGAATCTGGTGTCTGCCGGAGCAGTCCATATCGAGCCGATGGGCGTTTACTCTAAGAAAGTAAAGAATTTGGCTGATCTGAAAAAAGGCGCCTCCGTCGCCATTCCGAATGACCCGACGAACGGCGGAAGAGCACTTCAGGTTCTGGCTGCTGCCGGTTTGATCAAAATGAAAGACGGTGTCGGTGTGAACGGAACTCCTCTGGATATCATCGATAATCCTAAGAGAATCCGTATCGTCGAAGTGGAAGCTGCAACACTGCCCAGAGCTTTGGACGATTTAGATGCTGCCGTCATCAATTCTAATTATGCCCTCGGCGCTAATTTGAACCCCACAAAAGACGCGATTGCCATTGAAGCCAAAGATTCTCCTTACGCAAACGTTGTGGCTGTGAGAGCAGGGGACGAAAACAAACCTGCCATTAAGGAATTGATGAGCTCTCTTCATTCGCCCGAAGTTAAGAAGTTTATTGAGGAAAAATATAACGGAGCCGTAGTACCGGCTTTCTAATTTTGATTAATTGGCCGCTAATCGGAGGGATCCGTCAGAGCTGAAGAATCTTGAAAATTACTTCTGACGGTTTATCCATTAGCGGACAAAAGAAAATCTTTCCATTTTGAGACAACAAAAAACGGCCCTGCGGCCGCTTTTTGTTGTTAAAGACTATTGAAACGAAGGCATCATACCAAAACGATTGAATTCTCTTTCCTGTTCTTCGATAAGGTCTTCACCGTCCAATTCAAAATTCTTCTCGATGTCGATGTCTTCAATGAGAAGACGATTTTCGCCTTTAGATGTCAGCCTGGCCCAGAAAATTGATCCGGCGGCATCTTTCATTCTGACTTCCGTTTTGCCGATACGATTTAATTGTGCTTCTTTAACCTGAAAGACTGCTTTGTCTACGATCAAGTCACGAAGAAGATAACCGGCTGCAATGCCTAGCGTCGCCGCGACGCCCTCACCAATCTTGGAAATGATTCCGCTCTTTTCAACCGTGACCCAGCCGCTTTCTCTGCGGGTTGAACAAATAACACATTCACTCGTCTCTTCGGTATACGTAAAAGTCTGATTAATGTCCGTATCGGCTGCTTCTAAAACTTGTAACGCGCCGTTTGTGTATTTAGACATTTTTCATTTCCCTTAATTAAATTTCATTGAACTTTCGTCTTGGTCGCTATATTGAAACAAAGCAAAGAAAGGGACAATAGCGTAAACCCCCAGCTAAACTCACTTTGAGCTAAATTATGGAAAAACCCTTAAGCGATTGGCGAAGCAAATTAGGAGGTTTCCCTAAGAAATGCCCAATTTGATAGATAAATTACTTCGCAGGGCAATAAAAAATATGTAGAAAACAAAACCAAAATGGGGCGGAAAATAGGGGAGGGTGAATAATATTAGTGTGTTACCGTTTTCACAAAATTAAGTTGTGACGATTTAAGATGATAAGAAATTTCAGCAAGCTCTTAAGGTTGTTGTAAGAAAGAGACAGCACTCGCATGCTTCAATATTTAGTGAAAACACCTATACAACTTTGAATATTCCTTGTGAATCGGACAAATTGAAAGAAACAGTAAATTATTAAAAGGGTATTTTGTTCTGTAAAAGCAACAAATTAAGCCAAAAAGACTACAGATTCGAAGGGTGAGAAAAAGATAAAATTCATCCTTTTTTTCAATTTTTCATTAAGTGAAACTACTTACTTTTGTTTTTGATCATTTTAAATCCATTGTCTTTTGTCCGAAGTTGTTCTAAATTTCAGCTCAACAGTTTTAGGTGCAATTGTTTTTCATGGTCAACCCTAATATATCTAGCGGATTTGACAGAGAAATTATTCGCACCTGAATTTGTTGGTTTTTTACCCCATGCTGCCGAAAGGTGCCACCCGTCTTTTCGGTTAACTTGGATCAAGGAGATCTACTAAATGAAAGTTATTTATACGGATGTACTGGTCATCGGCGCAGGTCTTGCCGGTCTGCGTATGGCCGTCGGTGCCAAACGCCGCGGACATGATTCCATCATCCTCTCTCTAGTTCCCCCTAAACGTTCCCACTCCAAAGCCGCTCAGGGCGGTATGCAGGCTTCTCTGGCCAATGTGATTAAGGGCGTCGGCGACAATGAGGATGTCCACTTCGGCGACACCGTTCGCGGTTCCGACTGGGGTGCAGACCAGGAAGTCGTTCGTATGTTCGTCAATACTGCTCCTAAAGCTGTCCGTGAACTGGCTGCTTGGGGCGTGCCCTGGAGCCGTATCACTCCGGGTGACCGTCAGGTTATTATCAACGGCGAAAAAGTTACTATTACCGAACGTAAAGAAGCTGCCGGCCTGATCGGTCAGCGTGACTTCGGCGGTACAAAGAAATGGAGAACTTGCTTCGTTTCCGACGGTACCGGCCACGCTATGCTGAACGCTGTTTCCGACCGTGCTATCGCTCTCGGTATTCCTATTCACGAACGTGTTGAAGCCATCGCTTTGATCCACGACGGTTCCCGCTGCTACGGCGCTGTCGTTCGTGACCTTATCACCGGTGAACTCATCGGTTACGTTGCCCGAGCTACTGCTATCGCAACCGGCGGTGCAGGTAAGATCTTCCGCGTTTCTACAAACGCTCAAATCTGTGAAGGTACCGGCCACGCTATCGCTCTGGAAACAGGCGTTGCTATGTGCGGTAACTTGGAGGCTGTTCAGTTCCATCCGACAGGTATTTTCCCGGCCGGTATTCTGGTTACTGAAGGCTGCCGCGGTGACGGCGGTCTGCTTCGCGACGTCGACGGCCATCGCTTCATGCCGGACGTTGAACCTGAAAAGAAAGAACTTGCCTCTCGTGATGTTGTTTCCCGTCGTATGGAAGAACGTATTGCTCAGGGCAAGGGCGTTAAGAGCCGCTTCGGTGAACACCTCTGGCTCGACATCACGCTGCTCGGTGAAAACCACATTAAACACAACCTTCGTGAAGTTTACGAAATCTGCCATTACTTCCTCGGCGTTGACCCGACGAAGGATTGGATCCCGGTTCGCCCGGCTCAGCACTACACCATGGGCGGTGTCCGCACCAACCCGAACGGCGAATCTCAGACTCTGAAGGGCCTGTTCGCTGCCGGTGAAGCTGCTTGCTGGGATATGCACGGCTTTAACCGTCTCGGCGGTAACTCCGTTGCTGAAACCGTTGTTGCCGGTATGATCATCGGCGAAACAATCGCTGACTTCTGCGACAAGCCTGAAAACACCATCGACATTCCGACCCGCGTTGTTTACGACTTCATCAAGCGCGAACAGTCCAAACTGGACGCCTTCGTTAAGAACAATGGCAAAGAAAACATGGCTGAGATCCGCACTCGCATGCAGGAAATCATGACGACTAAGGTCGGTATTTTCCGCGAAGGCGAAAAACTCAAGGAAGCTGTCGAAGAACTCGAAGACCTCTACAAGAAGAGCTTCAACGTTGCTGTTAAGAACCAGCCGGGTGCCAACCCTGAGCTTGTTTATGCTTACAGAACACAGAAGATGCTCCGCGTCGCCCTCGGTATGGCTCTCGGTGCTTCTCTTCGTACAGAATCCCGCGGTGCTCACTTCCGTGTTGACTACCCTGTTCGTAACGACGCTGAATGGTGCAAACGTACACTCAGCACATGGAAGAACGAATCTGATACTCTTCCGACAATTACTTACCAAGACCTCGACATCTCCAAGATGGAACTTCCTCCGGGCTGGCGTGGTTACGGTGCTAAGAACTACATTGACAACCCCGAAACACCTGTTCGTCAGAAACAAGTCGACGAAATCCGTGCCAAACTGGAATCCGAAGGCGCAGACCGCTTCGCTGTCCAGAATGCACTGATGCCGTACCTGCAGCTTCTGCCCGAAGATCTCCGCGGCAAGAACGAACGTATTGACGAACCCCTGTCTTAATCTTTGGAGTTGAAATTAAATGGCTGATACAACACAACAGATGGCTGCTGCTGAAGAGAAAAAAGAAGATGCAGTTCCCCAGCAGGCGAAAGCTCATCGCATGCTCCAGGTAAGCATTCTTCGTTACAACCCGGCTGATCCGGATAGCGTTCCTCACCTGCAGACTTACTCCGTTTCCGAAACGGACTCTATGACTCTCTACATTCTCTTGAATGAATTGAGAGACACACAGGATCCTTCCCTCCAGTTCGACTTCGTTTGCCGTGCCGGTATTTGCGGTTCCTGCGCAATGCTCGTTAACGGTAAACCGACTCTGGCCTGCCGCTGCCTGACAAGAGATCTTCCGGATCACTTCACTCTGGCTCCGCTTCCCGGCTTCGAACTTATCGGTGACTTGTCTGTCAACACAGGTAAGTGGATGCGCGGTATGTCCGAACGTATCCAGTCCTGGTGCCACCTTAACGATGACAATGTCAATCTGTCTAAGATTGAAACCCAGATGGATCCGCATCTGGCCGAAGAAATCTACCTGCTTGACCGCTGCGTTGAATGCGGCTGTTGCGTAGCTTCCTGCGGTAACTTCCGTATGCGTCCTGACTTCGTCGGTGCTGTCGCTATCAACAAGATCTCTCGTTTCCGTCTGGATCCGCGCGATCACCGTAATGATGCCGACTACTACGAAATCCTCGGTACTGAAAGCGGAGTTTTCGGCTGTATGTCCCTTCTGGCTTGCCACGACTTCTGCCCGAAAGATCTGCCTCTGAAGACTCAGATTGCTTTCATGCGTCGTAAGATGGCCGAGCAGGGCATCATGGGCAAAGAAGAGCCCAGCCTCAAGAGAGTCATTCCTCTTCGTGAGCTCAAGCTCGACTAATCCTACTTTGTAACAAAACGTCCTAGCAAGACCTAAA
>OKSC01000335.1_pt1 | contig 57249 bp, 42 predicted proteins | sample 1601161 | NCBI WGS metagenome assembly OKSC01 (sample SAMEA3541552, study PRJEB24748) | human gut metagenome | biome: human gut; feature: human-associated habitat; material: faeces | place: China | collected 2012 | reverse complement strand
AGCTGCCGGAGCTGGTGCGGCATCTGGTCAGGGTGCAGGTCCATCCCCTGTCTCTGGGGCTGGGGGCGGCGGCGCTGGTCCGGGGGTTTGCCGCGTCGACGCGGCTGCCGGAGAAGCTGCTGATTGAATACGAGCTGCTGCCGGAACTTCCGTACGGCATAGAGGCGCGTTTTCTGCGCGGCCGGCGCTACGTGCTGAATTTCGATGACGATGTCTGGATCAAATACGAGGGCAGGGGGCGGCTGGCGGACAAGTACGACCGGCTGGTCGCCGGGGCGTGCGGCGTGGTCTGCGCGAACGACCTGCTGCTGGAAAAGGTGCTGAAACTTAATCCGGATGCGGTCAAGATCCCGACTGCGGTGGATCTCGATGCGTTTCCGCTTCAGGCGGAGAAGTTCCCGCGCTTCACGGTCGCCTGGATCGGAACGCCGGTCACTTACTCCTATCTGGAGCGGCATGCCGAGGCATTGCGGGCGATGTCCCGCGCGGCGGAGTTCGAGCTGCTCGTCATAGCGAAGAAGAGCCTCGGGCCGCGTGCGGTTCCGGGCGTCCGGATGCGGTTCGAGGAGTGGTCGCCGGAAAATGAAGCGGCGCTGTTGTCGCGCTGCCACGCCGGGATCATGCCGCTGCCGGCGGACGACGCGTTTGCGGCCGGAAAATCGGCCTTCAAGCTGATTCAGTATCTCGCGGCCGGACTGCCGGCCATTGCGAGTCCGGTCGGGGAGAACCGCCGGGTGCTGCGTGCCGGGGAGACCGGATTTTTCGCCTCGGCGCCGGGTGAGTGGGCCGAAGCGCTCCGGCTTCTCACAGATGATGCCGTTCGCATCCGCCTGTCCGCGAACGCCCGTGCCCTCGCACGCGATTATTCGATTCAGAAATACGGTCCCATATACGCGGAGTTCCTCCGGGAAGCGTTGGAGTAGGCAATGGCGATCGAGAACACACCGCAGTGCAAAGAACTTTTCGATATCAGCGCCGATGTGATCTGCCATTCGCGTTCACATTGCGCCTCCTGGCTTCCACCCGAGGCGGAGACGCTGCCCCTCTGGCCGGAATTCGTCGGCCGAGTCACCTACCGGCCCGGCGGTTATGTCGCGCACGATTCTTACTATTTATATGCGTTCGAATTGCCGCTGGAGGGAAGCTTGCGGATCGTCGAACGCGATACCGAAACCCGGATCGATCCCGGCATGGTCGGCATCATCCACCGCGGCGAGGATTCCCGGCTGTTCACATCGGATGCGGACGGCTGCCGGAAGCTCGCGTTCGGAATGCGCGGCGTAGCGCTCGGCGGCATTGTCGCGGCGGCCGGACTGGCCGGCCGGATTGCGGTTCGGTTACGCAATCCGGAGCGGCTGATCCGCATGGTGCTGCGGCTTGAATCATTGCTCGGCATGAGACGGGTTGTCGACATTCCGGCGATTGCCGGGCTCGGCATGGAGCTGCTGACCGAGCTGGCGCTCTCTGTGACGCTGCCGCGCGATGAACGGCTTGAGCAGGCGGTGAATCTGTTCGCGATCAATGTTCCGAACCGGATTTCAGTCAGCCGGATCGCGGCATCGTGTCACGTCAGCCCCGCGACGCTCGGGCGGCTTTTCCGGCAGGAGTTCGGCCGGTCGCCGCAGGCCTATTTCCGTGACCTCAGGATGCAGACCGCGCGCGGGCTGCTGGCCGATCCGGCAATGCCGGTCAAGCACGTTGCCGCGCAGGTCGGTTTTTCGGATGTCTTTTCCTTTTCGCGCGAATTCCGCAAGGCCGAGGGCATTTCGCCGCGTGAATTCCGCCGCCGGTTGTCCGAAGCGAGGCCGGAACGGAATCCGGATGATCGACTCGGATAAATTTTTGATCGATTACGCCATGAATTCCGAAAACAGACCCTTCCGGTATCCCGTGTTCTTTTGTATAATATAATCATCCACCGCTTATCGGAAAGTAATCGAAAGGGAAACACGGGATGAAGAGACAACTTACCTTGATTGAACTGCTGGTGAATATGTCACAATATAACTGTAATTACGCATAATACCGGGTATGTGAAGTTTCCGTGTGCGGTCTGTCATGATGTAACTCCTTTTGGTTAAATGAATTTGTTTGGCCTCTGGCGGCAGAAATGTTCCATCTGCTCTTCCTGGTCTCGTCCGTCTGCATTGTCGTGGGATTCGCGGGGGAAATACATTTCCCCCGCACCCCCATTTCTTACTCTGTGCCGGGCTTTCATTTCCCGTGGGTTGCGCCCTTGTCCGCCTGCGGCTATACCGTTCACATCCGCTGCGCGGCGCATACCGCGCTTTTTTCGCCGGGCGGCAATACTGTTTCGTTTCACATACCCGGTATTATGCGCAAACCGTTCACTCTGATCGAACTTCTGGTGGTTATTGCGATCATCGCGATTCTGGCCTCGATGCTGCTGCCGGCGCTGAATCAGGCGCGGGATCGCGGCAAATCCACGTCATGCGCGGGCAATCTGAAGTCGCTCGGCATGACGGTCGGCATGTACGCGCAGGAGAGCGACGATTTCCTTCCGGCCTGCAGTCCGACCGATACGAATACCTGGGTCCACCAGCTCAGGCGCAATTCGCCTTCGCTGACCAACAAACAGTTTCTCTGTCCGGCCAATAACGGCTTGCGTCCGGCCTGGATCGACAGCCCGGTGAACTTCTGGAATACGCCGGTAAATGCGCAGTCGACCGAATACGGCTTCAACCTCGGCATTGCGGCGCCTTACACTCCTGGGAGTTACGTCAAAATCACGAAGGTGAGGAATCCGTCTTTCAAGGTGTTTCTGATGGATGCGGTGACGAACCGTTATCTGAATGACGGCAGCACCTCTGGAAAATGGCGGGTTTCACCGACCAACCATATCGGTAACTGGCAGACCGATACGGGGTGGGGACGCCCGGCGGTCCGCCATGCCCGGACGGTCAATGTGCTGTATGCCGATTTCCATGTTGCGGGGGCGAATGTGCCGAATACGGTCGTGGCGTTCGAGGTCGCGCCGTTCCGCTGGCTCGGTGAGAACGAGAGATGTCAGATGTACGGGCTGAAGTGAGGTGGAGTGCGATGAGAAGAACGATTTGGGTTGTGCTGCTGACCATGTTTGCCGGCATCGCCTGGGCGGCGGAGATTTCGATCGCCGGATTCCTGCCGGACCCCGGATTTGAACGGAAACATGAACCGAACGCGCAGTTGAATGCGGAGGGCGTGAAGGAGATCCACGGTTGGAGCGCCCGGCCGGAAAAGGGTAATCCTTGGACCTCGGTCAGTTACGTCGATCGTGGCGGCCGGACGCTCGGAGAGCGCTCTCCTGCGATCGAACCCGCCGAGGGAAACAGTTATCTGCGGATGTTCACCTTCAAATCGTGCAGCTGGCTCGTTCTGGCGTCGCCGGAGTTCCCGGTGAAGAAGGGAAACACCTACGGTGTTGCGTTTCAGGTCTCCGCCGACCGCAGCGCACCGATGGCGAAGATGCGGCTTTCGCTCGAAGTCAACTGGAAACAGTATTGCACTGAGACCTATGACCTGATCCGGCTTGAACCGGGATGGAATACGGTCGTCTACCGCGCCGCCTATCAGGGACCGGACGGCATGGCGAGGCTCGTGATCCGCTGCGAACGTGAGGAGAACGCGACCGGCGGCGCATTGAATTTCGACGGCTTCCGCGCCCCGGCTCCGGGGGAGGCGAACGGCATGGGGACGGCGGCTGGCTCGGAGGTGGACGGTTTCGCGGTTGCGCTGCCGTTCGGCGGAGGTTCGCAACCGGTGCGGAACGTTTCGCTCGGGAAGGGGCCGAAACAGTTCCGGCTTGGCGCTCCGGCCGGGCGTTACCGGCTGCTGGTCAACGTCAAATCCTCGGACCGTTCCGGCAACGAGGGCGATTCGATGTTCGGCGGTTATAACTATTGGATGCCGGAAAATGTCTACCGTTTCCGGCTTGACGGCAGGGAACTTGCCCCCGAAATCAGCGGCCGCATGGTGAAAGCGGCGGGCCGCGATGAAGACGGCAACGGCATTTATACCGGGTGGCTCTGGTTCCGTGATCCGGTCGAGGTTCAACCGGATTCCGAGCTTTCCGTCGAATGTTCGCGGGCGGGCGGATTCGTCACGCAGATCGTGTTGCTGAACGAAACCGAATGGAAGGCCGAACAACTTCGCATGTCAAACCTTTTCTGTTCTCCGCCCGGAAAGGGATTCGGCGATGCATGGGCTGCCGCGGTTAAGCGTCCGGAGCGCTTCTTCCCGGTTGATTCGCTGCGGTATTTTGTAAAAGGGCTGGAGACGTTCGGAAAGCGCGGAGTGTTTCCCTCCTCTCTCTCCGGCTTTCTGTCGGAAGGGACGGCGCTGGCCGACCGGGTGACCGCTTATGTCGGGCAGAGACACGGCTCGGCGGAGGAGGGGGCGGCATTGGCCGATGCGTGGAACGCTTACCGCGACCGGCTCCGGCGGGAATTCGCCGCGCAGTTTTCAGACAGGGCGGGAAACTGCATCGCCGAAGCCGCCGGAATGGAAAAGGGGGCCAATCCGAATTGTCATGCCGGGCGCGAAGCCGCTTTTTGGGCCGGGATCGCCCGACGCTATTTTGAGGCGGCCTCGAAGGAGCTGAAAACGCCCGCGACTGATTCGGGCGTCTATGACTTTGCATTTTTTACACGGATTCTGACCGATCTCGACAATGGATCGCGTTATCTGGAGAAAGCGCGGAAGTTTATGAAGCAGCCGCAGGAAACGGTCGAATTCCCGGAATTCTTTGTCGAACGCGATGCTTCGCTGCCGGAACACCGGCTCGGCGGGACCGAGCGGCTATTGCTTTCCGGCGTCTGGCAGTTCGCGCCGGGCAGGCCGGATGTGCTGCCGGATAAGTGGGTCGACGTTCCGATTCCGAATGATTCGCCGTTCGCTTTCTACAATATGGCGAATATCTCCGACGAGGAATTCGGCCGTGCGGCAGGCGCTTACTGGCGTGCGGCCTCTATTCGCGAGGCGTGGTTCAGGACCTCGTTCACAGTTCCGGCCGGCTGGAACGGCGAACGGCTGTTCCTGAAATTCGACGAAGTCATGATGTGTGCCGATGTGTTCGTGAACGGCCGTTTCGCGGGTCGTCACTGCGGTGGGCTCATTCCGTTCGAGCTCGATGTGACGGCGTTTGCGGTTCCGGGGAAGGAGAACCACCTGCACGTTTTCGTCGCTTCGTCGGAGAAGGTGGCGATGGGGGAGCCGAGTGACGTGCCGCGTTATCACAAGCTCAAGGCGCACTATCTGTATCCCGTGACCGAAGCGCACGCTTATCCGCTGCGGATCTCGGGTGATGTGGAGCTGCTCGCCAGGCCGCCGGTTCGCGCGGAGGATGTCTATATCCGCACCTTGCTGGCCGGGAGGAAGATCATCGTGCGGACCACGCTGGTCAACGACGGGAATGCACCGGTCGAGGCGGTGCTGAATGCCGAGGTGCGCGTTGGGGAGACGCAGCTTCTCGTGCTCCCGGAACAACGCGTAACGCTCGCGCCCGGCGGGGAGAAAACGGTTGAAGCTGAAGCGGCCTTTGAAAAACCGAAGCTCTGGGGGTTCGGCGGCGAATACGGCGATCCGCACAACCGTTACACGCTCGTTTCCTCCGTAACGACGGCCGAACGGAGCGCTGTTGCGCACACATTGTTTGCATTCCGCGAGGCTGAAATCCGGGGGAGGAAGCTGTTCCTGAACGGAAAGGAGTTTGCAATTCAGGGCAGTTCGTCCACCGTTACCGAACGGGTCACGGCTCGCAACAACAAACACGCGGAGTTGTTCCTGAACCGGGCGCGGAAGGAGGCGCATATCAATTTTCTGCGTTATCACCGCTTCAACCTGCACGACTGGCTGGTAGCCGCCTGCGATGATGCCGGAATCCTCTCCGAAGGAGAGGGGCCGTGGTGGAATCTTTTCGCGCCGGTCGACATCAATGGCGAAGCCAATTACGACGATCCGGTCTGGCTTGAAAATTGCCGCGAGTACTATGTGAAAACCATGCGGAAATTCCGCAACGCTCCGTCGATGCTGTTCTTCTCGCTCGAAAACGAGACGCTGGATGCGGCGAATCACCGGGCAATCGCCCGCTTTCGCAAGTGGGCGCAGGCCGAAGCGCCGCATATGATCCTCATGAACCACTCGCACGCTTCGGCGATGCTGCCGGAAGCTCCGGTCGCGGTACTGCATGATTACGACCTCGGCAATGCGCGATTGGCGGAGTATGCCCGGAATGCGAAGAAGCCGGTCGTCATCGGGGAGTTCTGGAATCCGGAAGTGTCGAAGGCGATTCAGGACGCGCGGCAGGCGCGCGGCGCCGAGCGCCTGATGAAGATGTGGCTCGAACGCACGGTCAGGGCCTATCAGAAGGCCGGGGCGGATGGCGTCATGCCGTATACCTTTACCGGACTCGGCGGGATTTCGACCAAACGCGACGGGAATTCATGCGGTCCGTGGAGCGATCTCTACATGGCCGAGCCGCGGCAGGTGTTCTCCGTGCCGGTCGAGTGGCCCGCGTTTTCGGGCGGCGGCGGAATCCGGGCGGAGAAGGTCTGGCTCGATTACATGACCATGCGCCACCCGGTCAATTTCTTTGATCCGTTGCGCCCGGCCTATACGCTTTCGGGCGTGGCGGACGCTTACCGGAGTGTATTCAGGCAGGTTCCGGGCACGGAGGTCCGCCGCTCTCCCGAACTTCTGGTCGAAGTGCGTTCGGGCAGCGGGCCGCTCTCCGGCGTTAACGTCTGGGTCGAAGGACCGGAATTCGGCCGCCGCGCAGTGAAAGCCGATACGGAGGGCCGGGCGTGGTTCTTCTTCGGCCGCCCCGGAACCTGTACGGTTTCGGTCGAGGCGGCGGGAAAAGTGCTGCGGCGCAAGATCGAACTCAGCTGTACGCCGCTCGGCGGACCCGGTTGGGCGTATCTGCCGCGGCTGCGGTTTGATGTCGAACAGGGCGAAGCGGAATTTCTGCCGGGAAAGAACACCACCGGCGTGGTTGCCGCCGCGAAAATGCGGAAGACGCAGAAGATTGCGCTGCGTCCGGACAAATCTGCTTACGACGGACTTCCGGCGGTCGGCCCGGAGGGATTCATCCGGCGCTGGCTTGTGCTCGGACCGTTTCCGAATTACGCCAGCCGGACGAATCTGAAGGATGACGGCCTCGACCGTGACTTTCTCGGAGGAGAAGCGCAGCTCGTGCCGTCGCTCGAACTGCCGCCGGTGAAAGCGGAGTTCAAGCGCAATCCCGAAGCATTCTGGGCGCCCGGATTGCTGTCGCTCCGCTGGGACTGGCTGATTTCGCCGAAGGACACGGTTGACCTGACCGGAGCTTTCCTGATCGATCACCCTGGTCTCGAGGGCATCATTCAGTTCATTTTCGGTTATGCCGCCTGCTATGTGAAGAGTGAAACGGAGCGCGACGCCGTATTGACCATCGGCAGCGATGACGGCTACAAGATCTGGCTGAACGGCGATATGATCGGCAAACTGCGCACCTACCGCGGCTGTAAGCCGGACGAAAACCGTATTCCGGTTCGGCTGAAAGCAGGCTGGAACCGTCTGCTGGTCAAGATTGAACAGGAGACGGGCGGCTACGAATTCGCGCTGCGTTTCCTTGATCCGGCCGGAAAACCGCTTGTGCTCGAAACGAGCCTGACGCCCCCGGTTCCGGTTGCGGCGGTGACGCGCGGCGGATTCGTCCGCGACTGGATGCTGCTCGGGCCGTTCCCGAATGCCGGGGAACGGCCGAAGTGCGTCGGTCTCGAAACCGCTTTCCTCAAAGACGAGGAGGGAGCGGTTCCGGATGCCGGGGCATACAAGGCTGAATTTCCGGCTTACGAAAAGGCGTACTACGAGCCCGGAATTGTCGTGAACCGCTGGAAAGCGCATCGTGCCGCGGCGGACGGCATGGTCGATCTCGGCAGCGCTTTCGTACGGGCGGATGTGCCGGGGCTCGATGTTTCGCCGCTTCAATACGTAACCGGTTATGCCGCCGCCGTCGTTGAAGCGCCGGAAGCGGGGGAGTATGAGCTGGCGGTTTCGACCTTCAATGGCATCCGGATCTGCGTGAACGGAAAGCCGGTGATCGACGACCACATCCACACCTTCAACCGCGATCCGAACTCGCCGGTGCTGTCGCCTTCGTTCCGCAAGGAACTCAGGTGCAGGGTCCGGCTGGAGAAGGGGAAAAACCGGCTCCTTGTGAAAGCGGACGTCGACTACGGTCCATTCGATTTTTCGCTGATGTTCAGGTGACGTTTTTTCTGGTTTCCGTGGATGTTGTGTCCGTAACAGAGGAACGGGACCGGTATGGGAATACGCCGTCTTTCGGATTGGCGCGGATCATCAGGTAGCGGAATTCTCTCGCGGTAAGTCAGGGCGGAGTTCCATGCCAGTCCGTTCGGGGCCAAGTTCGGGCGGGGCGCCATTGAGGGACGGGGGCTCCGCCGGCGGAGGCGCAGGGAAGCCGATGCCGGATTCAATCTCCCGCTTCTGTTTCCTCCGAACGGTCCGCATCTCCTCCGGCGGAACTTTCTGCTTTTCCAGCAGTTGTATCCGGAGACGCTGCATGCAGGCGCTGGCGGCAAACGCCGCTTTCCGGAGCGCCGGGGCGCCGGCTCCGTTCCGGGTTTTGCATGACAGTCAATCTCATCGGGCTCCGCCGCCGGAAAGGCTGGCGGTTTTATAGGAATATAAAAAAACGCACCGTGAAAACGGTGCGCTTTTTCACTTTGTTCCGGTCTCTCAGTTGCCGGGGATCATCAGGAGCAGGTTCTTGGACAGCTTGCCATCCGCCGGAACCATGCCCTCGTTCAGTTTCCTGATCTCATCGGCCGTGGTCTTATGCTTCGCGGCAAATGCCTCGAGCGTGGTGTCCTCGTCGACGATGATCGGAATCGTATTCGGAACCGTCACGCCGCCCTCTTCGACAACCGGCACCGTCGGATCGACGGGCTGGACCGGAGTCACGTCAATCGGCTGGCTCGTCGGCGGGTTCTTCACATCGGAACCGGCAAGCACGTCGTCCAGCGGATCTTTCTTCTCCGGCGCCGTAACAACCTTCTCCGTCGGCTTCACCTGCTGCACCGGCTTCGTCACCGCTGCGGCCGCGCCGCTCTTTGCGCCCTTGCCCGGCACGACCAGCTTCTGGCCGACCTGGAGACGCTTCGCGGATTCCGCCGTCAGGTTGTTCGCCTTCATAAGCTCGGACTCCCTGACGCCGAGCTTGCGGGCGATCTTGCCCGGGAAATCGCCGCTCTGAACCGTGTAAGTGCCGTCGCTGTTGACGGTTCCCCGGACCGCCGTCGCTCCGGCCGCCGTGCTCTTGCTCCCTCTGCCGCGCTTTGCGACAACCGCGCCGCCGGCGGGAATCACCAGCTTCCGGCCGACCTGGATGCGTCTCGCCTTGGCTTCGTCGAGATCATTCGCCTGCATGACGGCTCCCACGGAGACCCCGTACTGCCGGGCGATATGACCGACCGTGTCGCCGGCCTTGACCACATGTGTCCGGGCGGCCCCCGAAACCGCGGCGCCGGACGCCGTTCCGGCCGGAACCGACGTGACGGGAGCGGAGGTCAGCTTCTCCATGGGCTTATAGCCGGTGTTCCGCGGGGGCTGCTGCACGGGCTGGGACGGCTGAACCGGCAGCTGCGTCACCGGCGGAGCGGAGACTTCGCCGGGCATCGGCGCGACCGCCGTATCCGGCGTGGCCGGAACGTAGTCGCGTTTTCCCATCACCTGATTGTTGCAGCCGGTGAAACCGAGCATCCCCACACACAGAGCCGCAGCTCCGAGCACAACGGTCTTGTTTTTTCTCACTGTCAAATCCCCTTCTGTACAAAAAATTCGTACGGTATCGTCAATTCGCCGCGCTCCCCGTTCCCGGCCTCGCGGGCCTCGGAAAAAACACCTGGGAAACGTCTTTTCTATAATATAGAAACCTGTTTGTCAAATGCAACAGAAAAAAGGCAGAAAATGTGAAATATTTGACGACCGTCCGCACGGAAATCCATTCCGGCCGGGAAGGCGCGCCGCACCGGCCGGATTCCCCGGCCGGTACGCCGGGAAACCTAACGCCTATCCTTCTCCGGAACCGCGTATTTGATCACCCGCTCCCCGTCCTTCACCAGACCGAACTTTTCGCGGGCCACCTTTTCAACCGCGGCCGGTGAGCGCGACAGCTCGCCCACCTCGGTATTGAGCCGGGCGCTCTCGTCGCGCTTGTCGTTGAGCTGTTCATTCAGGGTGCCGAGTTCCGCCTGCTTCTTCTGGTAGCTGCGGTAAACCGGCAGCAGCAGCACTGCCGCCGCCGCGAATACCAGAGCCAGAACAAACAGCAGCAGATAGGTGGACACCGCGCTTTTTCTCCTGTTCTCCGCCATGGACTCCTCCTGAAGGATTTCTGTCGTCAGTTATTGTTCGGCTGCAGCGTCAGGAGGAATTCGATATTGCTCTTGACCTTCTTCAGCCGTCCGAGCAGAAGCTCCATCGCCTCCGCGGCCGGAACGCCGTTGATCGCCTTGCGCAGCATCCAGACCTTGCTGAGTTCATCCGGGTGGAGCAGCAGCTCCTCCTTGCGGGTGCCGGATTTCTCGACGTTGATCGCCGGGTAGATCCTCCGGTCCGAAACATTGCGGTCGAGGTGCAGCTCCATGTTGCCGGTGCCTTTGAACTCTTCGAAGATCACGTCGTCCATGCGGCTGCCGGTTTCGATCAGTGCGGTCGCGATGATGGTCAGACTGCCGTGGTTTTCGATGTTGCGCGCCGCGCCGAAAATCTTCTTCGGCTTGTGCAGCGCGGTCGCGTCGACGCCGCCGGTCAGGATCTTGCCGCTGTGCGGCTGAAGCGTATTATAGGCGCGGGCCAGGCGCGTGATGCTGTCGAGCAGAATGACGACGTCGTGCTTGTATTCGACCAGCCGCTTCGCCTTCTCGATGACCATCTCCGCCACCTGGACATGGCGTTCGGGCGGTTCGTCGAAGGTCGAGCTGACCACTTCGGCGTCGACGCTGCGCTTCATATCGGTCACTTCCTCCGGACGCTCGTCGATCAGCAGGATGATGAGCTTCACTTCGGGGTTGTTCGCGCGGATGCTGTTCGCGATCTTCTGCAGCAGCACGGTCTTGCCGGTGCGCGGCGGCGCCACGATGAGTCCGCGCTGCCCCTTGCCGATCGGAGTGACCAGATCGACGATCCGGGTCGAAAAATCGGCCGGGTCGCGTTCGAGCACAAGCCGCTGGGTCGGGAAATACGGCGTCAGGCTGTTGAACGGAATGATCTCCTTCTTGCGCTCGGGCGAATCGTTGTTGATCGTCTCGACCTTCAGCATCGCGAAAAAACGCTCCTTTTCGCGCGGCGTGCGGATCTGCCCGGCCACGTAATCGCCGGTTTTCAGGGCGAAACGCTTGATCTGGGAGGGCGACAGATAGATATCCTCCGAGCACGGCAGGTAACAGTAGCTCGCGCTGCGGAGGAAGCCGAAGCCGTCCGGCAGGACTTCGAGATAACCCGAACCGTACATCTGCCCGCACTTCTCGGCGTTCGCCCGCAGGATTTCACAGACCAGCGTCGATTTGTCGAGCGCGCCGATGCCTTCGATGCCGAGTTCGGCGCCCATGACGGCAAGCTCCTGCATCGACTTTTCCTGCAGCTCGGAGATATTGAGCGAAGAGACCACATGGTCACGCTGGACATCCCGTTCCCGGCGGTTGTTGCCGTTGCCGTTGTAATTGCCGTTGCTGCGGCGGTGATCGCGGTCCTGGCGGTCGCGGTCCTGGCGGTCGGACCGCTCCGGGCGTTCCGGGCGCGGCTCCTGCGCGGACGGCTGCTCGGCGCGTTCGCCCTTTTCCGCCGGTTCCCGCCCGGCGTCCCCGGCCGGAACTCCTTCCCGGTGGCAGTTTTCGTTCGCATTTTCCGCGGCGGCGGAGTCGGAGAGTTCCTCGATCAGCAGTTCCCGCATGACATCTTCGGCCGAAGACTCCGCCATGTTCGGCAGCTCCTCGGCGGCGCCGTCGGCCGGAGCCTCCTTCGGCTGCGTCCGCGGCTTGCGCGGCCTGGGGGCCGGACGGCGCGTTTTGCCGTCTTCTCCGGGGGCGGCGGCTTCCGCGCCCGGAGCGGTTTCGGCCTTCGGTTTATTCGTACTGCCGGGGCGGCGTCCGCGCTTTTTCGGCGCCGGAGCGCGGCTTTCACCGGAGTCGTTGTTCATCGGGATCAGATCATCGGAATCGTTCATATTTGTTTTACCTTGCTTGAGATTGGTTGAAAAATCGTTATGGCCGGCGGAAGCTGCCGGGTTGTTTCAGCGGACACTCCCGTTCAGAAGCCGGACCAGCCGGCCGATCTGCAGTTCGAGCTCCGCAAGGCCGTCGTTGTTGATCACTCCGAAATCGGCGCGTTCAAGCTTCGCATCGGCCGGAAGCTGTCTGGCTTCGCGCAGCCGGATTTCGTCCTCCGAAAATTTGCGCTGTTCGCGCAGCCTCGCGTGCCGGATTTCCGGCGCGGCCCAGACCGCGGCCACCCGGTCGAATTTATCCCCGTAGCCGGCTTCATACAGGAGCGGAAGCTCAAACGCGCCGTCCTCTCCGGCCCGCCGGCAGTCGGCAATCAGCCCGTCGAGTTTCCGCGACAGCTCCGGATAGAGCGTGCCGGTCAGAAACTCAAGCTCCGTCCGGTCCGCGAAGACGATCGCCCCGAGGCGGCGGCGGTCCACTGCTCCTTCCGGAGTCAGCACTTCCCGCCCCCAGCGCGCCGCGAACTGCCGCGCCAGCGGTCCTTCCGGCTCCGCATAAAGCTCATGGCAGAGATGGTCCGCATCGGCCGTGCGCCAGCCGTGGGCGGCAAACGCCGCAAGCACTGCGCTCTTGCCGCAGCCGAACGCACCGGTAACCCCTAAAATCATGTCTGTCGTCTCGTAAATTCCGTCCGGTCAGAAGAATGCAATTCCCGGAGATATGTCGCTTTGAAATAGAGCTCCCCGCCTCGAGAAACCGTTGCAGATCGGCAGCTCCGCCAAGAAAAAGATCTTTGAATGAGACGAATTCCCCAGTCGCCCCGACAGCACGGAAACCGTACTGTTTTTCTATAAATTAACTTGAATTATCCAATTTGCAAGTGCATTTTAAATAAAAATCACGATATTGAGTGGAAAATGAAACCTGAAGCAAAATTGAAACGTGTGCTCGGCGAAGGGCGCTTCCTGGTCCTGCGCGAGCTTGAATACGACAACGGCAGCGGTCCGCGCCTGTGGGAGGCATGCGACCGCAACGGAACCGGTTCGGCGGCCTTCATCCTCGCCCGCATCGTGCCGGATGACGAAATTTTACTGGTCCGCCAGTTCCGTCCGCCGGCCGGCAGGCTTATGCTCGAGTTCCCGGCCGGGCTCATCGATCCGGGCGAGACCGCCGAACAGACCGCCGTGCGCGAGCTCTATGAGGAGACCGGTTACTGCGGCCGCGTGCTCGGCTGCAGCCGCCCCGGATGGAGCTCTCCCGGACTCACCGGCGAAACCATCTGCATGGTCCGGATGGAAATTGACGGCGACGCCTGCCGCGGCAGGCGCATCGAGCCGCACCCGGAGGAGAACGAACGCATCGAAGTCTTCCGGGTCAAACGGTCCGGACTGGCGGATTTTGTCGCCGCGCAGGAGGCTGAGGGCGTCGGCATCGACACGAAAATCTACACTTATCTCGCCGGCATGGCGTAAGACGCTTGCATTCCGCGTCGAACGGGGTTATAGTTGGAATAGTTCAACTAAAATGATTCAGGAGATCGATGAAAATGACGGATCAACAGCTTCTCGATGCGGTCAGGCGGAATCTGGAGTGGTTCTGTAATTCGGGCGTCATGGATCCGCCGGACGGCAGCTGGGGCGTCGCCGAACGGATCGCGGTCACGAAGGACAACACGGCAATCGAAAAAATCTGCCGTGCCTTTCCTGCCTGGAACGAGTTCGACGGCTACTGCGTGATCGAACCGCGCCGGCCGGACTGCAACTTCGAAACCGCGCTGCTCTTCCTGCTGGCCGGCCGGAAGTTCGGTTCGGAGGAGTTCACGCGCACCGGCGAAAATCTGCTGATGTACCTCTACAACCGCAGCGGAATGATCTTCCCCGAAAACAGCGTCTGGAACTGGTCGAACATCACCAAGCAGCCCGGCCGCTGGTTCGATGACAACGGCTGGTGCGGCGCAATTCAGTTCCGGATCGCCGCGCTGCGCCCGGACCTCGACCGGAAATACCGGATGCGCGGCCGGGCGCTCCGGCTCGCCCGGCTCCTGGCCGCCGGCGTCGACCGTTCGCTCGGAGCGGATCAGGAGATTTCGCACGGAAGCTGGCCCGATCCGGAGGGATTCTGGGCCGGGGAGCCGCGGCTGCCTCACTGGGGAGCGGTCGCGCTGCTGGCCGGAACTGCGGCGCTGGCCGTCGAGCCCGATCCCGTCCTCGCGATACAGTTGCGGCGCTATTACGAGTATGTCGGCGGCCGTCTCGACACCTTCATCGCGAGCGAGCTGTGTTATGCGCTGCTCGGCGCCGCTTTTGCGGCGAACGTCACCGGGGAGGAGTTCTATCTTGATCTGACCGCCCGGACCGCCGCCGCCGTGCTCCGCCGTATCGATCCGGCGACCGGCAATCTGCCGGCCGAGCACTGCGAAGCGCCGAAGGGAGCGCATCTCGTCGACCTGATCTACACGGCGAACTGGGCGCTGCTCGGGCTGCAGGCCGCCGCCGGAGTCACCGGGGACGAAGCGGTCCGCGAAGCGTACCGGAAGCTGCTCGAACTTCTGACCGCCGTTCAGGACCGGTCGGACAATCCGGCTTTCCGCGGCTGCTGGCGCGGCATGTACGACCTCCGGGCCGGGGAGTGGGGCGGCGGAGACCTTTTCGAAGGCGGCCAGAACAGCATCTACACCGGCTGGACCAACGCGCCGATCGCGCTCGGGCTGCTGCTCGCGGCCGACCGGACCTCGCTTGCGGCGCTCTGATTCCTCTGCCGGGCCGCTTCCGCATCGGCGTTCGCATTCGCGGGACTCGAGAAGAAGGAGCGGCTTCCTTCTCCGGGACCCGCGGCATTGCCGTCAGAGCGGGGTCAGGGTTACTTCGAGTTCGACATTGCCGGTTTCGGGGGCGGGAACGGTGAAACTGACCATGCCGGCGCCGGGGTTGGCGGATTCGAGCGGGTCCCGCAGGCGGCGTCGAAGCGGCGCTGCCGGAAGAGGCGCGCTGAACATCGAAGTGACTATGGAGAAAGCGGAAAACGGCGGCCGGTTTCCGGCAATGCGGCCCGAAGGCCGCCCGCCGCTCCGCTGCGAAGGGAGGTATGCCGGTGATTTTATCTTTTGAACGGGTATTGGGCGAGCTTCTGATCGCCCGGCGCGGTTTCCACGGCGATTCCGCGCGCGGGAGAGTGGTCAACGATTCGCGTAAGGTGTTGCCGGGCGATATTTTCGTCGCAATTCCCGGCACGGTCAGCGACGGACACAATTATATCGACGCGGCGATCAAGGCACGGGCCCAGGTGGTGATCCATCAGCATCCGCTTTCGCATTACGCGCCGCATACGACCTATCTGATGGTGACCAGCACGCGGCTGGCCTATGCGCGCTGCTGCCGGGAATTCAACGGCTGCCCGGACCGGGAGCTGCCGCTTTTCGGCGTTACCGGCACCAACGGCAAAACGACGACCGTCTATATGATCGAGCATCTGCTGCGCGCGGGCGGCCGTTCGTGCGGACTTATTTCGACCGTGGAGACGCGGGACGGCAAAATCGTGCGTCCGGCCGACTGCACCACGCCGGAGGCGGGCGTGCTGTTTCCGCTGCTGGCCGAGATGCGCCGGAACCGGCTGGCCGCCGCCGCGATGGAGCTTTCGAGCCATGCGCTCGATCAGGGCAGGGTGGCCGGAACCGTGTTCCGGGTGGCGGTCTTTACGAATCTTTCGGGCGATCATCTCGACTATCACCGCGACATGGAGCACTATTATCATGCGAAGAAGCGTCTGTTCACGGAGCAGCTTTCCCCGAAGGGGGCGGCGGTCATCAACGTCGACGACCGTTACGGCCGGCGGCTGGCCGACGAGCTGGCCGACACGACCCGGGTCATCACCTTCGGCAGTGCCGATGCCGAGGCGAAATGGCGTATCACGAACGTCGAATTGCCGGAAGACGGGGTCCGGTTCCGGCTCGAAGGGCGCGATGAGGCGTTCGACGTCGGTTCGAACCTGATCGGCAGCCACAATATCCACAACCTCACCGGCGCGATACTGGCCGTGCGCGAATTCGGCCTGACGCCGGAGGAGATCAACCGCGCGCTCGCGGTGAAAATCCGCGTTCCGGGCCGTCTTGAACGGATCAACAGCCGGAAGGGATATGCCGTGTACGTCGATTACGCGCACACCGACGACGCGTTGAGCAATGTGCTCGAAATCCTGCGTAAGATCACGCCGCGCCGCCTGATTGCGGTGTTCGGGGCCGGCGGGGACCGCGACCACCTGAAGCGCCCCCGCATGGGACTTGCGGCGGCGGAGAAGGCGGATCTTGTGATCCTGACCAGCGACAATCCGCGCAGCGAAGAGCCGGAGGCGATCATCCGGGAGATTGCGGCCGGGATTCCGGAAGGTGCCGCGTATGAGATCGAGCCGGACCGTTTTCTGGCCATCCGACGGGCGCTGGAGCTGGCGGAACCCGGCGACGCCGTCCTGATCGCCGGCAAGGGGCATGAGACTTATCAGGAGATCAAAGGCGTGCGCCATCCGTTCGACGACCGGAAAGTGGTCAAGACGGTGCTTTCCTCTCTCGGAGAACGCGGGGAGCCGCAGCCGTAAGCCGGCGGGAGCATATGCGAAGCGGCTGTTCCGGAAAGCCCCGGGCGGTCGCTTTTTTCTGCCGTTCCGGCTTCGGACCGGTTCAAGGGAGCGAACGGCCTGTCGAAGCGGCCTTATTCCGGCGCCCGGAGAAAATTGGTGAAATATATATTGCTGCTTATGCACGAAGGCATACGGTACGCCGAACGAACCGGCAAGATTGACCGGATGCCCGTGCCTTTCCGGGCGGCCGGAGTTGTGCGATATTCTGTTTTCCGTAAAAAGGAATATTGATTTCAGGTTGGAACGATTGAATTCCGCATGAAAAAGTCAGGCCCGGCTCCGCATGGAATACACCGGGCCTGACGACTCCTCCAAGGCTTCCCGGATCGTCGTCTCGAAACCTTGCATGGTATACTGTAGAACTGAATTTTTATAAATCAAGCCATTGGTTCATTTTTTTTGATAAATAATGAACCAAGTTCCGAAGTCATATTCCGGCTATCCGGCGGGCGTGAATGTTCCGCGGCTTTCCGGGGAGTCCGGAATCGCGTTTTTTTATTTCGGACTTCTTTTTTGATTTTTTGTGCGAAATGCGTTTGCATTCCGGTCGGAGCCGATTATAGTTAGGAGTGAAGGGGAGCCGCTCCGGGGTCCCCGGGATCAACCAAAAGGAGATTGGGCAAATGGTTACAGGCATCGTTCTGGTCAATGTCGAGCGGGCTATGATTCGCAGCGTCATCGAAGATCTCATGAGGATTGAAGGAGTCTCCGAAGTTTACAGCGTCGCCGGCGAATACGACCTTGTCGTCATGATCCGCGTCAAAAGCAACGCCGAACTGGCGGAAATCATCGCTACCCGTATGACTCACGATATCAACGGCATCATCCATACGAAGACCCTGGTTACCCTCAACGCTTACAGCAAGCACGAACTGGAGAAGATTTTTCTGGCCGAATAGCCATCATGATAGAGGGCGGCTCCGCCGCCCGATGTACCGGGGCCTTCCTGCGGGGAGGGCCCTTTTTTTTACCGGTCGCGGATTAGCCGCCGCAGGTAGCGGACCGCTTCGGCCGGATCGACCCCCTCAAGCACGCGGGTGCGTTCCACCCTGTGAATCCGTCCGTAGCGGACGGCCGGCAGCGCCGCGAAGCCGGGGCGGCCGGCGATGGTTTCAGCCGACTCCGTCTCCGCCAGGAACAGGATCACTTCGGGAGAGCTCTGCACGAGATACTCAGGGCTGACCGGTCCGGTTGGAAGCGCTTCGCCGATGTTTTCGGCCCCGGCGAGCTTGAGCAGGTCGCCGAAATAGGAGTCGCCGCCGGCGCATTTGTAAGGCGAATAAAGCTCGAAATAAACCCGCCTCCGTTCTCCGCCCGCCGGAGGCGTCGCATCGAGCTGCGTCTGGAATTCCGCGATCAGCGCTTCTCCTTCCGCATTTTTCCCCGCCGCGGAAGCCACGGTGCGGACAAGCCCGGGGTAATCGGCGAGCCGGACGGCCGGAAGCACGGTCACCGCGATGCCGTGCTGCTCAAGCAGCTGTTTCAGGTTCGTCTGGTAATACCAGACGAACGCGCGGCTGACGCCGAGTTCCGCCAGCTTTTCGATGGAGACGGCGGAGCCGCTTCCGGCAACCGGAATCCGTTCCGCGCCGGGAACCGCTCTGCCGTATCGATCGACCGCGGCCAGAGCATCGGCCGCCCCGAGCTTCAGCAGCAGGTGCGACGCCGCCGACGAGGCGGAATAGAAGCGCACCGCCGGTTCCGGCCCGGCGGTTTTCTCTTCCCCGCAGCCCGCCGCCCAGAAGAGGAGAAGGCAGACGAAAAAATAAAAGAGTTTTCTCATGATGCGGGATAATGTATCATGGGAAAACTCCGGGTGCAAGCGGATGCCCGCGAAAACGGGCCTCCGGGAAGCTCTTATTTCTTCGGGGGCAGGTTCGCATTCATGAAATCGACGAACGCCGCCCAGTCGAAACTGTGCACACTGTGTTCTCCGGCGCGGATGTGATAGCCGATGCCTTCGCCGACCGGTTCGTGCAGCTTCGGCATGGGAGCCTCCTCCGGAATGCCGGCGCGGCCGAAGAGCCGGTAGACCTTCGACGCTTCGCGCGCGGCGAGGAATTCGCCTTCGGGGTCGGCCCAGACGTCGCTCTCCGCGCTCGCCACATAGACCGGGCGCGGCGCCACCAGCGCCAGCAGCTCATGCTGGTCGACCGGGAGCGCCTCTTCGCGGTCGATGTAGTCCGACAAATTCAGGGCGAACCAGTGCGGGAACACCTCGATGATCTTCCGGAGCGTTTCGCTCTTGCCGTCCCTGACGATGTGGCGGGTCAGCGATGCGCCGCCGCAGCCGGAATCGTTCGAGACGGCCGCCGCGAAGCGCGGATCGGTCGCCGCCGCCCAGAGCGAGGTCTTGCCGAGACGGGAGTGTCCCCAGACGATGACGCGGTCCGGATCGACCTCCGGGATGGTCAGCAGTGCGTCGAGTCCGCGCGAGAGCCCCCACGCCCAGGTCGAGATCGTGCCCGGATCGTCCTTTTTCTGCACGCCGTCGGCAAGGTAGGCGCGGCGGACGCCGGTTTTCCACGAATCGGGCCGGTCCGGTTCGATATCGGCGGTGTGGATCGTTGCCAGGCCGTACCCGGCGTCGAGCAGCAGATCGAGGTCGTACCGGTCGGCCCGGTTGCCGCGCGGGCGCGGTTTCGGGTTCCACTCCGGAATCAGGACGGCCGGATCGAAGGTCGTCGAATGATTTCCCTGAAAATTGAGTCCGAGAAAGACCGGAACCGGCCCTCCGGCGTTCTTCGGAAGATAGAGCAGCAGCCGGAACGGGTTCGGCTGGTCGATCCCCTTGCAGAGAATGTCGCCCTGAATGCGGATCGCCTTGCCTCCGAGGGCGTTGTCGTCGCGCTCGAGCACTCTGAATTCGATGCCCTCCGGCACCGGCAGCGGCTTGCCGTAGACAGTGGTCGAAAAGAGGTGCAGGAGTTCGGGGCGGCGGATTTCCATCCATGCGGCGGCGGAGTCGATTTTCCGGCCGTTGCGGCTGACCAGCGCATCGGGCGGTTCCCCTTTCCAGAAAGCCGGTTCGAGATGGGCGGGCGACTGGCTCAGCCCCGCGCACCCGGCCAGCAGCATGGCCGGGACGAGCGGAAGCGCCTGGCGGATGATTTTGTTCTTCTGCATGATGTTGACTGCTCTTTCCATAGGTTTCGGTTGATCGCCTTCATCGAATGAATCCGGAAATAGTATATCCGGCGAAGGTGCAAAACGCAAACCGTTCCGGCCGGATTTTTGCGGAAATCAGGATTCGCGCAGCCGGTCGGCCAGCCCGGACTGGCGGACGGTCCTGTTTTGCAGCGCCGCGGTGATGACCTCTTCGCTTCCCCAGAGTTCGACCCGCTCTTCCGCCCGGGTGACGGCGGTGTAGAGCAGTTCGCGGGTCAGGAGCGGTCCCGGCTCGTCCGGCAGCACGAAGAGCACGCTGCGGAAACCGGACCCCTGCGACTTGTGCACGGTCATGGCGTAAACCGCCTCGTGTTCCGGCAGCTCTGCCGGAATGAAGCTCCGCGCCCGGTTCGGGAAACGGACGCGGACCGCTCCCGGCGCGGACGGGTCCGCGACGACGAGCCCGATGTCGCCGTTGTACAGTTCCGTCCTCGGGTCGTTCCGGGTGACCAGCAGCGGAACGCCGGGAGAGTGAAGCCCGTGATGACCCAGCAGCTTCATCATCGCGGCATTCAGCGCCTCGACGCCGCGTTTTCCGCTCCGCATTGCGCCGAGGAGCCGGAAGGAGTTCAGGATTCCGAACGCGTGTTCGATATTGGTTTCTTCCCCGCTCTCCGCGAGACGGCGCAGATCGTTCATGGCGAATTCGTTGTATACGGGGATCCGCAGCAGCTCCTTCAGGCGGGCTTCGATTTCGCCGGTCGGGATATCGCGGGTCAGGAAGTCCGGCGCATCGCACCGGGCGATCCGCCCGGCCAGTTGGGGAGCGTCCTCCGGCCGGAGCTCTTTGATCGCCCGGCTGAATTCTCCGATATGGACCGCCGTGGCGAAACGGTGATTTTCGGTGAGCTCCGCGACGGCCCCCGAGAGCGGCCGCGCATCGGCGGACGCGACGCGCCAGCCGGTCTGGCGCCGGAACGCCTCCGCCGCGTCGGGCCGGAGCGCATTCAGTTCCGCCGCATCGCAGAGGTCCGAGAGGACCGCGCCGGCTTCCACCGACGCGAGCTGGTCTTTGTCGCCGAGCAGGACGAGACGGCACTCCGGCCGCAGCGCATCGAGCAGTTTCCCCATCAGCAGCAGCGGAACCATCGAGCACTCGTCGACGACGACCAGGTCCCACGGCAGCGGGTTCCGGCGGTCGTGCCGGCAGTTGCCGCGCGGATCGATGCCGAGCAGCCGGTGCAGGGTCGAACTCGGCAGCGAAAGCAGCCGCGATTTGACCGTATCGGAGACGTTCAGCCGGCCGACGCCGCTTGCGAGCGACTCCGCAAGACGCGCCTGCGCCTTGCCGGTCGGCGCGGCGAGCGCCACGGCGAGCTCCGGATTGCGTTCGAGTTCAAGCGCGAGCAGCGCCGCCACCACGGTGGTCTTGCCGGTTCCGGGACCGCCCGATATGATCGAGAACGAGTTTGACATGGCGGTGTAGACGGCGAGCTGCTGGTGATCGACCCAGAGCCGGTCCGCTGCGGCTGCGAAGTAGGGGAGGAGCCCGGCCAGCGCGCCGGCGGGCAGCTCCGGCGGCGGGACGCTCCTGTCGAGTTTGCGGAGGATTTCACCGGCGATACGTTTTTCGCAGTCGTAATAACGCCTGAGATAAAGCCTTCCCGCCTCGTCGAGCATGAGCGGCGCGGTCGGTTCCGCGACGAGCGGCCGGAACTCCGGGCGGCGGAGCACGGCGAGCCAGCCGTCAAGCCCGGGGAGCGTGAGCCGGTTCTCCCCTTCGCCGAGCTGCTGCCCGGCCCAGAGTTCGAGGCGGCAGCAGCTGTGTCCTTCGCGCACCGCGCGCGAGACGAGTGCGGCGGCGGCGGCAAGCTCGGCAGCCAGCGGTCTGCCGGAGAGCCGTTCGAGGAAGTCCGCGAATACGGCGTCGATCGCTTCGAAGCCTTCGATTGCGGCGAAATGAATCCTGCTCATCCGATCAGCTCCTCGAGTTGGCGCACAAGTTCGTACGGCGGTTTGTCGTGAAAGACGCCGCGGCCCGGATGGTCCGGCGACACGCCGCGGACGAAGAGATAGAAAACTCCTCCGAACAGCGACTCGTATTCGGCCTCGTCGAAGCGGCCGAGGCGCATGCGCAGATATTTGACCGCGGCGACCGTATAGATCAGGTACTGAAGAAAATAGAAGCTCCCGGCCATTGCGGCGGGCAGCCGCTCCGGCAGGAAGTTCGCACTCCTGCCGCCCAGCCGGTTCGACTTCCAGTCGAGAATGAAATAACGTCCGTGGTGGCGGAAGAAGAGGTCGATGAATCCGTTCAGGCAGCCGCCCGAGACGGTACGGTTCCAGACCGGCCACTCGCAGAGGCCGAACCGCTCGGCCGCATAGCGCTCAAGCAGTCTCCGGAGCTGCTTCGTTGTGAAACCGGAGCGGAAGCGGTAGGCGAACTCCAGCTCGGAGAGCCGTTCGCGCCGCGGCACTTCCGCGAGGCGGAACGCGACGCCGTCCGCGCCGCGGAGCGGGGAACGGAACACATCCTGCGCCATTCGGACCGTAAGCTTGAGCTTTTCCTCCGGATCTTCGCCGCCGCGCAGCAGCCCGAAATCGGTAAGCTGCGGCAGCGCGAGCGCGCGGAGCTCCTCCTCCCCGGCGCTGAAGTCGGCGAGTTCGAAGATCCGGTGCCAGGCGTTGCCCGCCGCCGCTCCGCCGCGGACGGCGAAGATGCCGCCGTCGGGCGGTTCTCCGGGTGTGCCGGGTTCCTGCTCCTTTTCGTCATAATCATATGGAGTGTCGGCGCCTCCCTGCGGACTCAGGCTCGAGTAGCTGACGAACTGCCAGCCGGAGTCGATGCCGAGCCGGACCGGCGGCAGCTCAAGCTCAAGCGTCGCGCCCGGGTCCTGCCGGTAAAACGGCGGCGGTTCGGGCGCCGTCTCCGGGTCGAGGAGTTCGGCCGGGATCTGCGGCTCGGGCGGGTCGGCGAGGAGCGCCTGAACCGGGGAAGTTCCCCGGGCCCCTGCTTCGCGCATGCGGAACAGCCAGTCGGGCGCCGTCGCCTTCGGCCCTTTCCCCCAGAAAATGCGGCAGTGGTGTTTCGCCCGGGTCACGGCGACGTAGGCGAGGCGCAGAAGCTCCTGCAGCCGTTCGTCCTGCGCTTTCCGCTTTCCCTCCGGCGAATCGGTGAGATCGTATTCTAGCTTTCCGCCGGCGTTGTGGAACAGCTCCGCGCGCTTCTCCGCATCGCCGAGATGGAGCCCGGGCAGGAGGACGATCGGAAATTCGAGTCCCTTGCTGCCGTGGATCGTCATCAGCGTAACCGCTTCGCGGTCGGTTTCGAGAAGCTGCTGATATTCCTCGCCGTCGCCTTTGTCCGGGTCGGCGATCCGTTCAGCCAGAAAGTCGGCGACTCCGGCCGGGGAGAGCCCGCGCCGGGCCGACTCCTGCTCGAGCAGGTCGCCGAGCTGCAGGAGGTTGGTCAGCTTCCGTTCGCCGCGCGGCAGGGCCGGATAACGCTTGCGCACCTGCCGCGCCGTGAGGAGCGCATTGAAAAATTCGATGAAGCTGCCGTTCTCCCAGATCGTCTGCAGTTCGCGCAGCTTCGTCTGTTCCTCCGCGAGCTCCCGCTCGCCGCGTTCGGTCTGGAGCTCCGCGATCGCCGCGACCGGCATGCCGCCGATCGGGGTGGCCAGCAGGTTCGGCAGCCGGCGCACGTCGTTCGACGCTACGGCGCGGAGGACGATCAGGAGTTCGCGCGCGTCTTCCGAGTCGAAGATGTTCCCGGTCCGGGTGAACACGGCCGGAATATGCAGCGCGTGCAGCTCCGCCGCAAGCAGTTCCGCCTCGTAGCCGCGAAGGACGAGAATCGCGATGTCGCGCGGACGGATGCCGGATTCGCCGCGCCCCGGCAGAGCGAGCGAGGGATCGCTGAGCAGCTCGAGCACGGCGCGGGCGGTCCGGCTGCGGCACTCCGCCTCGTTTGCATCGGGAAGGCGGATGATCCGCAGCGGGTGCGCTTCGGGCACTCCGTTCCGGAGCAGCGCCGGGGCCGGTTCCGGCGCGCGAACCTCCGGGAACGTGATGGACGGATCGGCGAACGGATCGGCGTGCCGGTGGAACAGCGTGTTGACGTCGGCGATCATGGCCGCGGCGGAACGGTAGTTGGCCGTCAGCGTATATTTTCTCCCTCCGGCGGCCTCGAGCTCGCGGACGGCGCGGCGGTAGACCGCGATGTCGCCGCCGCGGAACGCGTAAATCGCCTGCCTCGGGTCGCCGACCATATAAAGCGTTCCCTCCGGCGGGCGGAAGATCGAGGTGAAGATTTCATACTGGACCGGATCGGTGTCCTGAAACTCGTCGACGATTCCGACCGGATAGCGTTGCCGCAGCACGGCGGGAAGCGGACTTGAAGCAGCGTGGAGCGCATGGTGCACTTCCTGAAGCAAGTCGTTGAAAGTCTGGAAGTTTTCCCGTTTGCGGCGCTGCTCGAAGCCGTGGCGGATGAAGGCGGCCGCCGCGAGTTTCAGCGCGTTGCCGTAGTCGCGGACCAGCTCCGCCAGCCGGAACGGTCCGGCGGCGAGGCGCGCTTTCACCTCCTCCGGCGTCGTTCCCTTCAGCCGTTTCTTCACTTTGGTTTCGAGAACCGACAGTCCGAGACCGGACAGGCATTTGAGGGCCTCCGCCGTATCGGGTTTCCGCAGCGCCGCCTCCGCCGCGGCGGGTGCGTCGGCCGCTGCAAAATTGCCGAGTTTGTTCAGATAAGGAGCCGCTTCGGCCAGTGCGCCCGCCAGATCGGCGTTTTGCAGCTCGGAAATGATCGATTCCGCCTCCCGCAGAATGAGTTCCGCTTCCTCTTCCGTTCCGGCGAGCGGGGTCCGGATCACGAGCTCCGGGTGTGCGGCTTTCAGTTTTGCCGGCCCGGTCAGGCTTTCCGGCGTGATTTCGGCCGCTTCGGCCATTGCGTTCCGGAGCTTCGGGCCGGGCGCGTAGAAGATGCGGCGGTAGAAGTCCATGCCGAGTTCCGCGATCATGCCGGAAGTGTCTTTCACGAGTTCGCTGCGGAAGAGGACGCCGCTCTCGAATGCGTTCTCGCCGAGCACCCGGGCGCAGAAGCCGTGGATGGTCGAGATCGCTGCATCGTCGAAGCTGCTCAGGGCGTTTTTCAGCAGCCCGGCGCACGCTTCGCGCGGCACGCCTGCTTCGGCCGCCCGCTCCAGAAGCAGCCGTTCGCGCTCCGAGGCCGGCTCCGCTCCGGTCGCGGCGTCGAGCATCGTGCCGAGCACCGCGCGGATGCGTTCCTTCAATTCGGCGGCGGCGGCCTCGGTGAAGGTCACGACCAGCAGCGAGCGGATCGGCAGCCGCCGCTCGAGCAGGAAACGGACCGCAAGATTCTGGATCGTATAGGTTTTTCCGGTTCCCGCGGCGGCTTCGATGAGGTTCCAGCCGTCGAGACGGTAATCGAGGTAATCGGGGCGCTCGTTCACGGTTCGACCTCCTTCAGTTCAAGCGAGCCGAGCAGAATCCGGGCGCACCGTTCGAGCGCCTCCGTGAAGCCGGGGTCGTCGAAGGAGTCGGGGCCGTAGCAGCGGCGGACGGCCGGGTCGTCGAGGTCGCCGGTGATGCCGCCGGCCTTGCAGGAGGAGGTGAACGCGCGCCGGGCAGCCTCGAGCCCGCGCTCGAAACAGGCCTGCGAGGCCTTTTCGAAAAACGGCAGCGGAGTCTGCTGCCCCTCCAGGAAAAGCGCAAGATAGGTATTCAGGACCGACTGCGCCTCTTCGCGGCTGACGGCATCCAGCCGATGTTCTTTCGGTTCTCCGCGTTCGAAGGTCAGAAGCCGGGTGGTCACCGGCTCCCGCTGCATCAGCGACAACAGCAGATGGCGGAGCCCGGCGCGGACCGTGTATTTGGGTTTGAGCCCCGAATAGAACAGCAGGTGCTGGCTGAGGCCGTCGGGCGCGGTTTCGATGGTTCCGGCAATGCGCAGCTGCCCCGATTCGAGGCTGACGGTCATCGGAACCCGGTTCCGCAGGGCGTCGCGCCACGATTGCGGCAGTTTCTGCACGGTCCCGTAAATTTCGTCGAACAGCAGCTCGCCGCCGTGACCGACCGGCAGGCGGTTGCCGCGCCGCAGCAGCCGGTACTGGGTGTCGCGGTCGAGTTCGTCGAGCGTAAAGGCGCCGATTTCGGTCTTGAGCAGGTACTGCTGCAGGCGGTCGACGCTTTCCGGCGTCGGCTCGACGTCTCCCGAGTCCTCTTCGTCGTTGAACAGGAATATGTTGGCGCGGTTGTTCAGGAACCAGCGGCACGGATTGGTGAAAAAGCGTTCGAGCTCCTGCGGTGAAATCGCCGCAATTCCGGCCGGTTCGAGGTGCGGCACCGCCTCCGGTTCCGGCGGCCGGCCGCGACGCAGCGAGGCGAGCAGCGTCTCGGCCGCCTCAAAGTTCTCGCGGGAGCGGGAGCGCGCGTCGGGGTTCGGATTGTTGCGGTCGAAGTAGCTGAATTCGAACGGCTGCAGGCGGTGGCGCGTCTCCTCGAACGGAGCGCTTTTCTTCAGGTAGGCGATGAGTTCGCCGAGCGGGATCGCGGGCGGAAACTCGTCGTTCCCGCGCGCGGTCTGCCCCTGATAGAAGAGCAGCAGATTCCGGCGGGCCGACAGGATCGCCTCGAGGAACAGATAGCGGTCCTCGGCCTGGCGGGAACGGTCGCACGGGGCGATCTTCCGGCTGATCAGGTTGAAACCGAGCTTGAGGTCGCGGCGCGGGAACTCACCGTCGTTGAGACCGACGATCGCCACGACCTTCATCGGAATGCTCCGCATCGGCACGAGCGAGCAGAAGGTGATTTTTCCGCGCAGGAACGGGTCGTTCCGTCCCGCCGGGGAGAGCGCCGCGTCGACGGCGTCTTCGATGACGTCGACCGGTACGGGAGAATCATAGGCGGCCGCCGCAGCCTGCCGCCCCGGTAACTGCACGGCGCGGCGGAGTGCGGAGAATTCGTCGAACTCCTCGTCGGCGGGGAGAAAGAGCTCGTCGAGCGCCTTCAGCAGCAGCTCGCTCCACTCCTGCGGCGGCCGGCTCCCGGCGCAGTCGCGGCGGAGCGCGGAGATCCGCTCGACGGCGGAGACGAGCCTGCCGAGCAGGACGGAACTGCTTCCCTCCACCGCTTCGAGCGGCAGGAGCCCGTCCGAGTGAAGGTCCCCCGGCACCGTTTCGCGGGCGAAACCGAGCAGCAGCCGGTCGAGTCCCTGCCGCCATGAATACTCCTCGAAACCGACCGTGCAGTTTGCGAGCCGGTCGTTGCGGTCGACTCCCCAGCGGATGCCGGCGCGTTCGATCCAGTCGGCGACCGGGTCAAGGTCGGCCGCTTCGATTCCGAACCGGCTGCGGATGGCCGGAACATGGAGCAGGTCAAGCACTTTCGATGCTTCGAACCGGCTGTGGCGAAGCTTCAGCAGCTCGAAGAACGCGTCGGCGATCCGGCTCGTCCGGCGCAGGCTGCGGTCGGAGACGGCGTAGACGTTTTTGAGCGGTCCCTGGCCGAAGATCGAACGGATGTACGGCATGTAGGTGTTGATGTCGGGCGCCATGACGATGATGTCGCGCGGCTGAAGCTCCGGATTTTCCAGCAGTTCGAGCAGCTGGTCGTGAAGCACTTCGATTTCCCGGCGCGCGCTGTGGCAGTTGTGTACGCGGATGGTGCGGTCCTGCGGGGGGAAGTCGAAGCGGCGCCCGGTGATCTCGCCGTCCGGTTCCGGGCCGCGGCGGAACATGGCGTGGATGTCCTGCTGCAGCGCCGTGAGACGGGTCGGGTTCACATAATCGTCCGGACCGTCGCCGGAAGTTTCGAGGAACGGCTCGAAGAGCTCGCCGTCCTCCGGGTGGATCACCTCCGGCATTCCGGCCATATGGCGGAAGAATTCGCGCCCCTGCGCGCCGAAGGAGGCCAGCAGCGGGTTGCCGTCGTGGAACTGTTCGAGCGTCCCGCCGTCCCGCGCGACGAGGCGGGCCGCTTCGAAGTCGGAGTATTGTTCGCTCCAATACTCCCGGCTCGGATTCAGGTAGAAGAAGTTGACGACGGTGAACTCCGAGAGTTTCAGGAAGAAGTCCAGGAAAAGCGGCGGCATCGTGCCTACCCCGAACACCGTGACCCGTTCCGGCAGCGCGCCGGGCGGAACCGCCCGCAGCCGGAAGAATTCGGAGAAATAGTGTTCCCGCCCCTTATGTCCGCCGCGCAGCTCCAGGTACAGCCGTTTCTGCCAGTCGGCGTCATTCCATTCCGGCCGGTTTCCGGCGCGCCACTCTTCGAGCATTTTCGGGCGGTAGATCTGGTACTGGTCGAAGAGGTCGGCGATCCGGCAGCCGAGCTGCCAGCGCTTCAGTTCCGCCTGCGGTCCCGACAGGTAGGCGGCGAGCTCGGGGTAGCGCTCCGGCTCCCGTTCGAGAATCCGGCAGATTTTCCACGGCAGGAGTTCGGTCGAGAACCGTTCGAAGTCGGCCCGGAACTGAGGAAAGACCGCTTCGAGCGTCCGGTTGATGAAGTTGACCAGAAACGGCGTGTCGAAATTCGCGGCGATCCGGCCGGAGTCCCCGATGCGCAGCTTCAGCCACGCCGCCATGCCCTGCGTCTGCACCACCACTGTTTCGGGAGTGAAAACGTCGGCGGGCAGCGAGCCGCAGACGAGCGAGATGAACTTCTCCGCCAGCCGCTCGAGCTTGTTGCCCGTATAAAGGTAAAATTTCACAAAAACTCCCTCGCTGTTACCGGTGGGAATATACCGGAGCGCGGGCTCTTTTTCAATCCGGGTCGCCGGATTTTTGCAGAAAATCCCCGACGGCCCGCCATGCCGCGAGCTTCTCCTCGAACCGCAGCGCCGCCGCCGCCGGGCTGGTCGAGGGGAGCTGCACGATGGTGAGGCGCGCTTCCGCAAACAGCTCCGGCGCGCTGCGTTTGAGCTGCGCGTGGGATTTGGTGCCGTTGCAGCCGATGAAGCCGATGCTCGGGTGCTCGGCGAGCAGCCGGGCGACCGGATTCGGCTCGATGTCCCGGATATGGACGTCGAGGCTCCCCTTCCGCCGCCCGGCCCCGATCGTGTCCCAGAGCGCCACCCCGGCGGCCTTCAGGCATTCGAGCCGGTCGTCATAGGGGAGGGACGGATCGAAATCAAGCAGCTTCCCCATGATCGGCCAGAAGGCGTTGTGTTTGTAGGCGTAATACTGCTGCTGCCGCAGCGACTCCTCCCCCGGCAGCGAGCCGAGGATCAGCACCCGCGGTTTCTCGCCGACCATCGGCGGGAACGACCGTTTGAGCTCTTCCGCATTCATCGGAGCAGCTCCTTCGGCCGGGCGGCCGGTTGAGCGGTTCCGGCTTTTCCGCCGGGCTGCGGGGCGCGGACGAACTGTCTGGCGAAGGCGAACATCACAATTCTCCCGGATTCCGTTTGGATTTCTTTCTGTATTTAACATACATCGAACCGGATTTTTATGCAAATCCACACTTGTATCGCCGCGAGATCCGGTTATATTGCGGATGGGGCGTTTTCGCAAAAACACGATGAAAGGGGGACGGTATGGCTGCGTTTCTTCTGCGTTCACCGGGAGTCCTGACCGGCGGCGTGCTGTTCGGTGCGTTTGCCGCCGCCGCGATCGCGCCGCAGACCCGGCTCTTTTCCGGCGGTGCGTTTGCCGGGAAGTTCGGAGAACCGCTCTCCTTTGTGCTGGCGGGCGGGGCGGCGGGCCTGGCGGCCGCGCTGCTTCTCCGGACGGGGAAGGGAAGACGTTTTCCGCTTTCCTGGCTGGCGGCAGCCGTGTTTCCGGCCGTGACCGGCGGATGGTTCCTCGGCGGTCTGGCCGGATGGAGCCTGGTTTTCTGGAATCCGGGCCTTCTGTCTTTCGATTACCGTTCCAGTGAAGCCGTCTATGCCGGATGGGTGGCCGGGAGTCTTGCCGGTCAGCTTTGCGGCTGGGCTTTCGCCGTGTTCGGCACTCTCCTTTCGCCGGAGCCGGAGCCGGGGCGTTCGTTCCTGTCGCTGGCGTTCCCGGCCCGGAGCTTCTGGACCGATCTGGCATGGGCGGCGGTTATCGGAGAAGGGCTCCTGCTGCTGACTTGTTTTCTGAGTCCCTGCTCTTCCGGGTCGCTCTGGCGTTTTCCGCACTGGCTTGTCGCCGGGCTCGGCATTCTGGCCGGTGTCTGGATATCAGCCGGCTGGATTGCCGCTTTGGTGTTTGCCTGGTTCGGGGTGACACGCGGCGAGGATGAGAAGCGATGCGGGCAAGTCAGGACTGTCGCGCTCATCCTGGGGATCGTTCTGATTCCGGGGGGGCTTCTTCTGAATATCCGGAATCTCGGGAGGCTGCCGTGAAGGATACCGGAATTCGTCTTATCGGCGGAGCCGCCTTGTTCGGAGCGGCGCTCGGGCAGGCGGCGGTCGGCGCGAATGTTTTGCCCGGGACATTGCCGGAAACCGGCTGGCCGTTGCTCCGCTTTGGTTTTTCCGGTTGTCGTCCTGCGCTTGTCTGCGTTTCTCCCGCTGTTGCTGCGTTAACCCCGATACGGCTCATTCAAGAGGTCGCGGCCAGGGTTAATGGCGCAGGCGGCGGAAGACGGCGGGGGCGCTGTGCATGAGGCGGGAAAAGACCCGGGAGAAGTGGTAACGGTCGGCAAAGCCGCAGAGTTCCGCGATCTCCTCGATCGAGCGGTTGCTGTAATGCAGCAGCCGGCAGGCGCGTTCGATGCGGAGCCGCCGGGAAAACTGCTGCGGGGATTCGCCGCACTCGTGGCGGAACAGCCGGACGAAACTCTCGCGGTTCAGCCCGGCGATTCGGGCGAGTTCGGCGTTGTCGGGCGGATCGGCGGGGCGTTCTTCGATGATCTTCCGGGCGCGGGCGATCCGCGGGTCCGATTCCGGCGCAAGGCGGAGCGCGCCCGGAGGTAGCCTGAGCAACGCGGCCAGCAGCAGCGATTCGGCGATGAATGCGCGGCGGAACGCTGCTCCCGGTTCCGGCAGCAGCGCCCGGAACTCCTCCCAGCCCTCCCGCCATTCGCCGCAAAGCGGGATGCGGTGGATGCGCGGCTCCGGCATGCTCAGCCGGTCCGGCGGATTGAAGTGGATGTAATACTGGCTGAACGGCTCGGCGGCGCGCGTCGAGAAGACCAGATAGCCCGGAATGACCGTGACGGCTTCCGGCGTCAGCTCGATCCGTTCGGCGCCGCAGTCGAGCACGCCGCCCGGAACGGGATTCCAGTAATACCGCCAGAACGGCGTGTACAGATTCGGCTGCACCCACGGGAAAATATTCTCCAGATAATGCACCAGGTGGATCTTCAATTGCGGAAACGTCATGTCCATAAGCAGAAAAATTCCCCCTTCTGCAATAAACAGATACAAATCTTCTCTTAATATCCATTCCAAATCCGCAAAAATCAAGTATCGTATTGAAAAACAACAGGAGGAATCGATATGAGTATTTTTCATGTGACCGGTCTGCGTGCGGAGGGATTGATCGATCCGCTCGGCATCGACGTTCGGAATCCGGAACTTTCGTGGCGGCCGGGTACGGAGCAGAAGGCGTGGCGGGTCCGCGCGGCGGCCGTCGCGGCGGAGCTGGAGACAGGGCCGTATCTCTGGGATTCCGGCTGGGTCGAAGGTTCCCGCAGCCACCATCATCCGTACGGCGGCGCACCGTTGGAGAGCCGGGAGCGGGTCTTCTGGCAGGTCAGAATCCGGAACGGCCGGGATGAGCTCTCGGCTTGGAGCGAACCGGCGTTTTTCGAAGCCGGATTGCTGGAGGAGAAGGATTGGGTGTGCGTCTGGAACGGCATGCCGGGCGCCTGGTCCGGCTTCGCCCGCTATTTTCAGTCGAAATTCAACGCGCCGGAGCAGGTGAAGACCGCCCGGCTCTATATCTCCGGTCTCGGCTGGTTCGAGGCGTACCTGAACGGCCGCCGCCTCGGCGACGCGGTGCTCGATCCGGCGCCGACCGACTGCTCGAAGAGCGTGATCTACCGCGTCTTCGACCTGGCCGACATGCTGGCGCCGGGCGAGAACGTCCTCGCCGTCCATGCCGGCGGCGGCTGGCATGTTTCGCCGATCGTGCGCTGTCAGGTCGAACTCGACGGCGAAGTCGTCGCGAAGACCCGGCCGTTCGGATTCCTCTGCGGTCCCTCCGCGATCACCCGGAACAGCATCTACGGCGGCGAGGAGTACGACGCGCGGCTCGAGCCGGATTCCGGCTGGATGCTGCCCGGCGGTCCGGCGCTTCCGCCCGGGCGGGGCAGCTGCCGCGTCGATCCTCCCGCCGGGAAGATGCGCGGCGCGATGGCCGAACCGATCCGCGAGCTTATGGAACTGCCGGTACGGAGCTGGCAGGCGCTGCCGGACGGCCGCTTCGTTGCGGATTTCGGGCAGAATTTCGCCGGTTACTGCCGTCTGAAGGTCAAGGCTCCGGCGGGAACCCGGATCACGCTCCGTTTCGCCGAATACTGCAATGAGGACGGCAGCGTGAATCAGGACAATCTGCTCGGCGATCACGCCGTCGACGCCTACACTGCGTGCGGCGCGGAGGAAGGCGAAGCCTGGAAGCCGCGTTTCACCTATCACGGCTTCCGCTACGTCGAGGTTGCCGGGCTGCCCGCCGCGCCGGAGGCGGAGACGCTGACCGGCATTGCGGTCGGCACCGATTGCCGCCCGGTCGGTCGTTTCCGGACCGACAACGGGCTGCTGAACCGGATCGAGACGATGGTGCAGTGGACCGAGCGCAGCAACCTGCACGGCGTCCCCACCGACTGTCCGCAGCGGACCGAGCGCATGGGCTGGCTGAACGACATGATGGCCCGCTGTGAATGTGCGCTGTTCCATTTCGACGAGGCGAATCTGCTGCGCAAATGGCTGCGCGACATCGCCGAGGCGCAGGACCCCGAAACCGGTTTCGTCCCGATGACCGCGCCGTGTCACTGGACGCCGGACAAGGTCGACCCGGTCTGCTCGAGTTTCGTCGAGTCGGCCTGGAATCTGCATCTTTACTGCGGCGAGCGCATGCTGCTGCGCGAGCTGTTTCCGAACTTCCTCGCCTGGTGCCGCTGCATGGAGAACGCGGCGGAGAACCACATCCTGATCGACGGCGGCGAAATCGGCGACTGGGTTCCGCCGGTCGAGTTCTGTCCGCCCGGCCGGTGCCGCAGCGGCCTCGTGCCGCCGGAGCTCGTCTCGACGGCGCTCTACGGCTATGCGGTGTCTCTGACCGCGAAGATTGCGGCGTTCCTCGGGGAAGAGGAGAGTGAGGCGGCCCTGAAGCTGCAGTTCGCGGCGATCCGCGACGCGTTTCACCGCCGTTTTCACCGCGGGGAGGGGCGGTACGAATCCGGTTCGCAGGCCGCTTACTGCTATGCGCTTTACTGCGGCATGGTGCCGGAGGAGCTGCGAAAGTCCGCTTTCGCTCACCTCGTCGAACGCTTCGAGGCGGACGGCCGCAAGCTGACCACCGGCAACATCGGGACGAAATACCTGCTTGAGATCCTTTCGGAGTCCGGGCGCGCCGATTTGGTGTTCGGCATGGTGAATTCGACGGAGTATCCGGGCTGGGGATACATGCTGGCCAACGGTGCGACGACGCTCTGGGAGCGTTGGGAGAAGGCGACCGGCAGCGGCATGAACTCGCACAACCACCCGATGCTCGGTTCGGTCGGCGGCTGGTTCTACAAATACCTCGCCGGCATCCGTCCGCTGCCGGATTCGGACGGCTTCGACCGCTTTGGGCTCGCCCCCTGTTTCGTGGAGGGGCTGAACGAGGTGGAGGCGCAGTACGACTCCTTCGCCGGAACGATCCGTTCCCGCTGGAAGCGGGAAGGCGACCGCATCGTGTGGGAGTTCTCCGTCCCGGACAACGCTTCGGCCCTGATAATGTCTCCTGACGGAGAGTCCCGGCTGGCGTCTTCCGGCAGCCATCGCTGCGTGTTCGGTGGCTGCTGAAGCGGAATCCGGCGGGGAAAGTACGATTTTTCCGCCGGAGTTCCTTGTTTTTATCCGGAAACTTGTGTATCTTAATACAGACAGGTTTCTATTGCGGGGGAGGGGCTGTTGTGCCTTCCCGCAATGCAATGGAAGGGCGCGGATGAAAACGGACGGAGAAATCAGGATATTTCTTGCGGCTACCAGCGGTGGCCATCTGACGGAGGGACTGGCTTTGTTCGGGGGCTTATCCGGAACGAAGCTGATCGTTTTTTCGGAATACGGGCCGCGCATGGAGACTCTCGATTGCGAGCATTACGGTTATCGGCGCATCAAAAGTCCGGTCCTGACGATGATTCCATCTTTTTTCAAATCGCTCTACCTGATTGCTAAAACCAGGCCGGACTGGGTTGTTACAACGGGGGCGGAGTGCGGGACGGCTGCAATTCTTGCGGCAAAACTGTTATTCCGGAAAACCATTTTTGTCGAAACCGCTTCCCGATACCGTACTAAAACGATGTCGGCGAAGATCTGCTATCCGCTGGTGGACCATTTTTATGTTCAGACGCAGGAAGGGTTGGCGATTTTCGGTAAAAAAGCGGAGTATATCGGAGGCATTCTGGCATGATTTTTGTCGCCCTCGGAACTTGCGAACCGTTTCCGCGCCTGCTGACGCGTATCGACGAGCTGGCCGCCCGGATGGATGAGGAGTTTCTCGTCCAGTACGGAAAAACGGAGATGCCGCTTCCGCATTGCCGCAGTTTTGATTATGCTCCTTCGCTGGAGAAATATTATGCTGCGGCGCGGCTGGTCATCTGCCATGCCGGGCTCGGCATCCAGACGGAGCTGATGCGGCTCGGCAAACCATTTATTGCGATTCCGCGTCTGGCGCGCTATCACGAGCATTTCGACGATCACCAGGTGGAGACCTGTGAATATATGGCAAAGCGTTTCGGGGTGCGTTATATTTTGGACATGAATGATTTAACCGGAGAACTGATTGGTGCTTACCACTATGTCGTTCCATATACAGGGGAGGCGTTGATGCAATTCAGGCATCATATTCTGCGGGTAATCCATGAAGGGAAGTAAGGATAATTACAGTCTTATGATTGACTTATACTATTTCAGAGATAATTATGGCGACGAGCTTTCCCCGTACCTGATCGCCGGACTTTCCGGGAAAAAAGTTCGATTTTGCCGGCCGTTTTCCTGGAAACGAATCACGCTTGATGTGGCGATTTGTTGCCGTGATATTTTGTTCGGGCGGGGATTTCACAATTTCTCTTTAGCCTACGCTCGTACTGCGCCGGTTGTTCTTGCTGTCGGTTCGATTGTCGGCCTTGCACGGAAAAATTGCATCATCTGGGGATCCGGGATCACTTATCGAACCGATCCCATTGAACCGGGAGCTTGTTACCGGGCTGTTCGCGGGCCTCTGACGCTGCGGCGGCTCAGAGAAGCTGGTTGTGACGTTTCCGGAGTGGTTATGGGTGATCCCGGCCTTTTATTGCCATTGATTTACCGACCGAAAGTTGAGCCTTGTCATGAATTCGGAATTATTGCTCACAATAACGATCGTAAGCGGTTTGAAGTACTTCTCGAGCGTTCTTCCTGCCGAGACAAGTTTCTTTTTATTTCTTTGAGGACCAATCGAAAAAGTGTGGAGAAAATTACAGATGAGATTTGTTCCTGCCGGCGAATCCTTTCTTCATCCTTACATGGGTTGATTGTTCCTCACGCCTACGGAATTCCTGCTTTACGGATGGAAAGTCATACGATCCCTGGCGATGGAAGCAAGTTTGAAGATTATTTTTCTTCGGTTGGAATCAAAACTTATTCTCCCGTCACATTGAATTCGGAAAATTGTGCTTCGCTGGAGGAAATGGGGAAACTTTTCAACGGAATGGAAAAGGTTTCGCTTCCGCAGGTTGATTTGTATTCCATTCGGAAACAACTTCTGGAGGCGGCTCCTTTCCCGACCGTGATAGAGCCTGAAAAATCTGCACAGTTGGAGTTTCTGCTGTAAATGGGCAGGAAAGCCAGGCCGTTTTTCTCTTGCGGAGTCGTTTTCGCCTGTCAGAATGCTGACGAGCAGTGAATTTTCTCGGAGCTGGATATTTCTTTGTAGAATATCGCCGTACGCTCCGCATGGTATGCCGTGATATTGAGAAATTCTATTGTCTGCCGTTCCTCCCGGTATTCACGGGAAGTGTTTGAAATAGTCAACCGAATGACCCGGCAGTGGCGAAGTATTACAACATTTGGGATATGGTCGGATTGGAGGAGCATCATCCTTTCTGGCCGGTCGTATCGGATTGTGTGCTTAAATATCACTATTTCGAGCCGCCGGGAAAGGCGCCGGTCCGGATTGAGATCTCTTCCGAATCAAGGCGATGCTCGGGGATTTCAGGCACGTTCGCCGCGCCATGTCGATCTCGTTTCCGGCCGCGCCGCCGTCGCGCGTGGAAGCGATCGGGCTGCTTGGCCGCTACCACGGGAGAGACACGGGGGCTGCTGTGCGGGAAAACCGATCGTGACGCGATTGACTGGATCAACGCCGTCGATTGGCTCGAACAGTTGAATTTTCGTTGACGAAGAAGAGGTCATGGGGCGTTTCCTGCTGCCTCTGAATCAGGTTCGCGGCGAGATGATGCGTGGAACCGTTTCTGGTACGGACATCGCGGAATTTCACCTGGCTGCCGTTCTGCCTTGCGGTGTCGGGCCGAGGTCGACTTGTCACTGTTCGAGCCTTGAGTTCCGCTCCTTGCGGCGCAGCAGCACGCGGCAGACAGTAAAACTGGCAACCGCGATCAGCAGATAGGAGCCGGCGGTTGCGAAGGCCGCTCCCACAATGCCGAACTTCGGGATGAGCCCAGCGTTGAGTGCGAGATTAAGTGCAATGGCGCAGAGGACGATGGCGGCTCCGATTTTCTGGCTGCCGCTTGAATTCAGCAAATTCAGGTTGAATTGCCCGATGCCGAGGAATAACGAGCCCGTGGCGAGGATAACGAGCGCCGGCTTCGCCGCCAGGAAGGCGGAGTCGAAGAGAAAGCCGATGACCCATCCGCCCAGCAGTTCCGACAGAAACCATGTCGGAAGGACGGCGGCCAGCATCAGCAGATTGGCGGCCCGGAAGATTTTGCGGATTTCCGCGTAGCGCTTTTGCTGCCACATGCTTGAGGCGATCGGCATGAAAACAAACGGCAGAACCAGCAGGCTCTGGATGATTTGCACGATCGGGAGCGCGATATTGTAGTTGGCCACGGAATCCAGTGTGCTGAGGTAGGTCAAGCAGACAGTGTCGAGATTGCCGATCAGCATGATTCCGGCCAGCGACAGAGACATCCAGCTGCAGAGCTCCCAGATTTTCCGGCAAATTCTCCGGCTCAGCGCCAAGCGCGGCGAGATTCTGATCCGGTAGACGGAATAGATTTTCCAGGCGGCGAAAAGCAGCGTTCCGAGCATCGAAGCGGCCCAGACCGCGCTCACGCCGTTGAGTCCCCAACGGGGCGCGCTGCAGAGGCAGCCGCAGAGGATTGCTCCCATCTGCAGGATGGACAAGCCGTAGTAGAGCGGAAAATTCTTCATGCCGTGCGGAATACTGAGCAGGATTCCCCAGATCGGCAGCGCGAAGATGTAGAGCAGGAATATGGTGTAGGCTGTGCCGCCCCCGGGATATTTGAAGAAGTGCTCCAGCAGCCAGCTTTTTGCCAGAAGAAGTCCGAGGCAGAGCATTGTGCTGCCGGTCATCGTAAAGAACAAAATACTTGAAGCGAGTGGATTGATCCGTTTTTTCTGTCCCCGGGCCATGAAGTTCGCAATCAGGATTGTTTTCGCCTGCTTGACTCCGAACTGGAACAGCATGGTCAGCAGGTTGGCGAGGGCGAACATGCTGTAGAAAAAGCCGAAATCAGGTTTCGGCAGTTCCTGGGAAAGTGTTCGGCGAATCAGATAATTGACCACGCCGAGCAACACCATCCCGCCGAATGAAACCGCCACTCCGCCGACGAATAACCGGATTCCGTGCGGCATGTCCTGTATTTTCGGAAACTTCACGGTTCGTTGCGGTCTTTCTTCGTCTGTCTCAGCTGCTCCTTCAGGAGTGCGATCTCCTGGGCCAGCCGGATGATTTTTTCGTTGTGCAGCGAAATTACGATTGAATATTGAAACAGCAACAACAGGATTCCGACCGTCAGCAGAAGGAACAGCGTTGCCGGGGGATACTGGATGCCGATGAGTTCCGATATCAGTTTCAGAATATCCGTCCACAGCGACAGGACGATCATTCCGACCGAAATCATCAACCAGATCAGTGCGTAAGCCTCCCGCAGCCGCTGCCGCCGGACCGCGTCGAGCACAAGGAGCAGAAACAGGACGCTGCCTGTCAGCGAGTACCATTGAATGGAAGTCAACATCTCATGCACTTTCTATTTTCGGGCGGATTGCGGCCATGAAAACCGCAAAAATCACTTTTATCATATAATAGACCGCCTTGAACTGGTTGATCGAAGACTTGCCGCCTTTCCGCTCCGCCATTTCGACGGCGACCTCGGTGACCCGATAGCCGTTGTGCAAAAACAGAATCACCTCTTCCGGTTCCGGATAGTCGAATGACGGGTAGTGCCTGGCTGCGAACTCAAGGGCGCGGCGGTTGTAGGCGCGGAAGCCAGAGGTGTTGTCCGTCACGAGCTGGCCGGTGAGAATCCGGCTCAGCCAGCGGAAGATGCGGATTCCCATTCGCCGCATGAACGTGGATTTGAAACCGTGTTTGCCGCCGAGAAAGCGTGAGCCGATCGCAAGGTCGGCTTCCCCGCTTTTGACAGGAGCGAGGAGACAGCCTATCTCATCGGCGCGGTGCTGTCCGTCTCCGTCGAACTTGACGGCCGTGCCGAAGCCGTTATCCGCGGCATAGCGCAACCCGGTCTGAACGGCTCCTCCGATGCCGAGATTGGTCGGCAGCGACAGGAGTACGAGATTCGGTTCGGCGGCGGCCCGGATCACTTTTTCCGTGTCATCGGTGGAGGCGTCGTTGACGATCACCACGGTCGCTGCCGGAAAGTAGGCGCGCAGATCTGATATGACACCGGCGATGCAGCCGGACTCGTTGTGACACGGCACGATGATGCAGAGATTGCTGTTTTTTTCTTGCATTGATCTTCTTTCGGAAATTTTCATATATTATATCGTATCCAGGAAGAAAAAGCAAACGGAATTTCAAACGGAACGATTGCTGCGGTAGCTGAGCGCGTAGACTTGTGCGAGTATCCGTGCGATCGGAGCCGGCCACAGCCGGTTGAAGAGCAGGGCATCCTCACGGGCACGCCGGTTGTCCCGGATTGCCGCGGCTGTCTCCATTCCGCCGCTCAACCGGTGCAGCATGAGCCGCTTCGGGCAATAGGCGAATTCCTCTTGCCGGCCGGCGAGGGTCAGCCACATTGCCCAGTCCGGATTGACGGAAAAGGCGGAGTCGAATTCCGGTTTTTCCGGCAGGGACAGATTATATGTGACGCTTGGACAGCAGATCGGACAGCCGAAGCGAAGAATCCAGCGCTTGATGAAGCCGGAGGCGTGATGGTTTCGCAGATAGAACGGCCAGAGCAGCAGCCGCTTGACGATCAGATAGCCGCGCCGGTAAGCCTGTCTCCCGCCGGGCAGAAGATCTGCGTAGTCGGTGAATACGATTCCGGTTTCCGGCCGCTGTTCCAGCCGTGCCGTGACGTTTTCCGCATAGGCGGGCAGATAGACGTCATCCTGATGGGCGATCGTGCACCACTGCGTCCGGCAGCAGGAGAGTGCGAAATTCCAGTCGGCGGAGATTCCGCCGCCCCGCAGAGGATTGACATGATACTCGATCCCGTTTTTTTCGGCAACTTCTCTGAGGAATGGCGAGGGGGTGGAGGTCGCCAGCAGGATGGTGCTCTTCACCGTCTGCCGCAGCAGGGAATCGAGACACTCCGTCAGATAAGGACTGTCGCCGTAAGCGCAGATTGCGAAGGTGTGCCGATTGCGGAAATCCTTCATGGCGCCACCTGCCGGAATACCGTCACGACATCGCCGTACGGTGTTTCCACTTCGGTTACGTCGGCGCGACTGCGGAGAATTTCGATCCGGCCCGTATCGTCCGGTTCAAGAATCGCCACATCGAATTCAGAGGCATATTCCGGCAGCAGGGGCGGTCCTTCGTAGTACGGATTGACGATTTTCCCATTCACCCAGTAAATGACGTAACCGTTGTAATTCAGAATCCGGAGCTTCCGATCCGCCGGGGTGAATCGCTCCGCGATCCATTGGCCTGCCTGACGGTGACGCTTCTCCTGATTCAGGATGGAATCGAAGCCGTTATGGATTTGAGCCGCACTGAGGATGAGAAATGCGGGAACGAGCAGTTGCTCGAGACGGTACTTTCGGAGGACCGCCCAGCAGAAATCGACTCCAGTCATCGTCAGCGGCATGAGCAGCGGCACGCAGAAGGTGTAGTAACGGTAAGCCGGATTCACCGGCCAGTAGACGATGGCGTGCATCAGGATTACCGTCGCAAGAAAGCTGTATTCCAGACGATGTTTTCGCAGATCGGTCGCCGGCTTCCAGTCGTGCAGGAAACGGCGGCGAATTCCGGATGCAGACAGGCCGGCAAAGAGTCCGGCCACCGCCAGTGCTAGATAAATTTCGTAGCTGCCACGGATGAACTGTGTCAGTTGCCGGCTCAAGCGTTTTCCTGCAGGAATCTCCCGGCGGTGAACGACGGTTGACAAATCCGTATGCCGGGTCGGGGTGGAGGAGAAATCCCGCAGCGGAACGGAAGGCGTCAAATAACGGTGGATATACCGGTTGAGCCGTGCGTCCGGAGTCGGGTAGCCGGTTTGCAGGCTGTTGGTATAGAGTCGCGGAGTGAGCAGAAGAAGAAAGAAAACGAAGGCGAAAAATGGGTAGAGCAGGGCATTTTTTGCCGCTTTCCAGGCATCGGACTTCATTGTCTGCAGAAAGAGGCATATTGCAAGCGCCACCAATATCATGCAGCTGACGGCGATTCCTTCCGAACGGGAAAGCGTGAATCCGGCCAGAGCGGCTCCGAGCAGGAACGTTTTCCAAATCGTCGGGCGGTCGAAGAGCAGGAGTACGGCCAGCACAGCAGTGACCAGAAAAAAATTGCGAGCCGGTTCCGGCAGCGCGGTCAAACTGAATCGGATCACCTTGGGGGCGAGGATATATGCCAGCACCCCCCAGGCGGCCAGCCGGGGAGACACGAAGTGTTTCTGCAGAAAATAGAGCGGGAAGGCTGTCAGCAGATAGAAGATTCCGCCAGTGAAAATCAGCACCCGGAGCGGTTCGAATCCGGTGACGAAGGAAACCGTTCCGGCGACGGCGATCTGCATGACTGGTAAAGAAGGGTTCAGCCCCTCGAGGAAACCACCCTCTGCAAAGATGCGCGTGAAGGTGGCATAGCAGTTGCCGACGTCCCGGTAGACGTCGAACAGAAAAATACAGTGACACAGAGTGAGCAGCAACCCCAGGAGCACCGCGATCCCGAGGATGACCGGGACGGTCAGGTATCTGTTTTCCCATTCAGCGATTGAATTCAGGAACTTGCGCATGTCGGTCCATTTCTATTTCGCGCTGCGGCGCAGCGCTTCGGTGAGGGCGATTTCAAGGACTTTGACGGTCCACTCCACGTCGGCTCCGGCGCGGTGGGCGTTCATCCCCTTTTCGGACGGCAGCTGAAAATAGGCGCGCAGGCTCTGGAGGCTGTACGAGGGCAGCCCTGGATGAGTTTTGCGCAGCAGGCGCAGCGAGTCGAGCGTCTTGCCGCTCCAGAGCGGCAGCCCGGTCCGGGCAAGGCTCTCCTGAAGAAAGCCGAGGTCGAAAAGCGCGTTGTGCGCGACGAGCGTGCTCTCCTCGGCCAGCTTCAGGAAACCGCGGACCGCTTCCTTGAAGCGCGGCGCGGTGCTGACCATCTCGTCTGAAATATGGTGCACCGCAGTCGCGGCGGCCGGAATCGGCCGCCCGGGGTGGATCAGCGTCTGAAACCGCTGAAGCGTCCCGTCGGCTTCCACCCGGATCGCGGCAAGTTCCACGATCCGGTCGTTGGCGGGGCTCATTCCGGTGGTTTCGACGTCGAATACCGTGAACGGCCCGAGTTCGTGCCAGATCAATTGCTGTACCCGTTCGGATGCTTGAGCTGCCACTTCCACGCCGATTCGATGATCTGCTCGGCGGATTCGTATTTCGGTTGCCACTTCAGCATCGATTTGATGCGGTCGCTGCAGGCGATGAGTTTGGCCGGGTCTCCGGGACGGCGCGGGGCGATCTCGAAGTTGACTTTCTTTCCGGTCACCTTTTCGGCCGCGTCGATGATCTCCTTCACCGAGAGACCGTTGCCGGTTCCGAGGTTGTAGTGGCCGCTCTCCGGGGCCGAGAGCGCGAGCTCGTGCGCCTGGGCGAGGTCGAGGATATGGATGTAATCGCGGATGCAGGTGCCGTCCGCCGTCTCGTAGTCGTCGCCGTAGACCATGAGTTTCTCGCGCTTGCCGCGGATCGTCTGCAGGATGATCGGGATCAGGTGGCTTTCGGGACGGTGGTCCTCGCCGTATTTCTCCGACGCGCCGGCCGCGTTGAAGTAGCGCAGCGCGGCGTACTTCATGCCGTGGATTTCGCTGTACCATTTCAGGACCTTCTCGAAACAGAGCTTCGATTCGCCGTACGGATTGATCGGAATCTGCCGGTCGTTTTCGCGGATCGGAATCGACTCCGGCTGGCCGAAGGTCGCCGCGGTGCTCGAGAACACGAAATTCTTGACTCCGCCTTCGACCGCCGCGTCGGCGAGGTTGATGCCGGAGGCGAGGTTGTTGCGGAAGTATTTGGACGGATTCTGCATTGATTCGCCGACCAGGCTGAAAGCCGCGAAGTGCATGACCGCGTCGAATTCGCCTTCGCGGCAGACCTTCTTGATGAGCTCGCGGTCGGCCAGGTTGCCGAGGATGAATTTCGCGCGTGGATCGACCGCCTCGCGGTGGCCCGTGATGAGCGCGTCGAAAATCGTGACTTCGTAACCGCGGTCGAGCAGATATTCGGAGCAGGCGCTGCCGATGTAGCCCGCGCCGCCGGTGACCAGAACCTTTTTCATGATCTCGCCTTTCTGAATGGAATGATGTAAGAAAAAGCTCAGTCTTAAAAATACAGCAAAACAGCCGGAATTTCAAGTCGTTCGGGTGAAAAGGAGCGAAAGTGTCCGGTTTGTCCGCCCGGAAATCCGGTCCGGACAGCGGCTGTGCTGCCGGATTCGCCGTTTTTTTCGTTTTTTTGTTGCTGCCGCCCTTGACAAAGCGGTGCGGACCGGCCATAATATATACGTATAAGCAAAAGAGAGGCCCATGACCCAGAAGGAAATCGCAAAACTGCTGAACGTGTCGCAGCCGACCGTTTCGATGGCCCTGAATGGGTCGGAACGGATCAGCCGGGAGCTGCGTGACGCGGTGCGGAAACTCGCCGACCGTTCGGGCTACCGGCCGAACCTGGCCGGGCAGCTGCTGCGGCAGGGGCGCAGCAATGTGGTCGGCGCGGTGTTTCCTTCGCTGACCAACAATTTTTTTGCGGAGCTGTTTCAGGAGCTTCAGAATCAGTTGATTCCGCACGGTTATCTGCTCTATCTGGTTCAGCTCGGCGCGGATGGGGAGCTTCCGGCAGCCGCGGAGTGTCTGCGGCGGATGCAGGCCGCCGGCGTTATTGCGATCGGGAGCGCCGCGGAGTCGCTGCTCCGATTGAAGGAGGACGGAATCGCGCTCGTGCTCTATGGCGGCGATTCCCGGCTGGAACTCGGCGTGAGTCAGGTGCTGCCGGACCGCTACGCTGCCGGGCGGGAGGCCGTCCGCCACCTGCTTGCCGCCGGGCGGCGGCGGATCGCGTTTCTCGGCATGAAGAATCCGCAGGAGCCCCGCTGCCGGGCCTATCTCGACGTTCTTGCGGAGGCCGGGCTTGAGCCGTTGACGCTCCGGGCCGGGGAGGACGGCGATTCGCCTGAAGCCGGCTGCCGGCTCATGCGGGAGCTGCTGTTCTCCCGCCCCGATACGGATGCGGCCTTCATGCACAACGACGAGCTGGCGGTCGGGGCGCTCCGGGCTGCGCTGCAGCTGGGGCGGAAGGTGCCGGAGGAGCTGGCGGTTTTCGGGTTCGACAGCATCGGGACCGGCCGTTATCTGAGTCCCGCGCTGACTTCGGTCGAACAGCCGCGGCGGGAGATCGCCGCCGCTCTGGTGGCGGAACTGCTCGCCACGCTGGCCGATCCGGCGCACTGCCGCTTTGTCCCGGTCGCCTGCCGTCTGGTGATCCGGGAGTCGGCATGATTTTTTTGAACTTTTATCTATACGTATCAGCAAAAAAGAATGAGGGAGCGGCATGGGCATTCACGCGAATTACGAATGGAGGAAGATTTCCCCGGACGGCGTCAGTTGTTTTTTCGGCTATTACGACCGCAACCCGTGGAATCAGGCGCAGTCGCTGCACCTTGCGATGCGGATTCCGCAGGAGGAGCGCCTGCCGTTCCCCGGCGAGACGGCTGAAATCGGCGTGATCGGCGAAGACGGCTACGAGCCGCTCGTGACGACGCGCGCCTGGTGCCATCAGCAGGGATGCATGGAGCTTTTTCTGCCGCGCCGCCCGGACTGCTTCATCTACAACGACTACGACCTGGACGACCGGAAGCTGGTCGCCCGGATCTTCCGTCTCGGCTCCGGCGTGGTCGGCCGTTATGAACTGCCGATCTATGCGATCACGCCGGACGGCCGTTACGGCGTGTCGCTGAATTTCAACCGGATTCCGCGCCGGGGCTACAGCTATGCCGATGCGGCATTTCCGGAGGAGCCGCACCCGGCCGATCCCGATGCCGACGGTCTCCGGCTCATCGATCTCGACAGCGGGGAGGAGAAACTCATCGTCAGCTACCGGACCATGATCGAGCGTCATCCGTACGCTTACAGCATCGGGAACCGGCACATCTGGCTGAATCACGCGATTTTCAACTGCGATTCGAGCCGGGTGCTCTGGCTTTTCCGCCAGTGCGACGATCCGCACGACATGCGCAAAGGATGGATGACCTTCCTGTATACGAGCTCGCTTTCCGGCGGGGACGCGGCGTGCATCCTGCCCGAAGTCTACTGGAAGGGCCGGATTTCGCACCAGATCTGGGGACGGACGCCGCATGAGATCCTGGTCGATGCGAACTGGTCCGGCGACGGCAGTGGCGCAGTCGTATTCGACGAAAGCCGCTGCCCGTTCCATGCGGAGCGGCTGTCGCGCGGACACGGCAGGGCCTCCCACATGGTCTGTTCGCCGGACGGGCGGTATATCCTCTCCGACAGCTACCCGCAGGACGGCCTTCAGACGCTGATCCTGATCGATGCGGAGAGCGGCCGCTTCGAAACGCTCGGAACCTTCCGCCACCGGCAGCCGGAAAGCGCGCCGGACGATGTCCGCTGCGACCTGCATCCGCGCTGGAGTCCGGACGGACGGGTCGTCACGGTCGACTCGATCCACGACGGCTGCCGCGGCATCTGGCTTCTCGAACTCGCTCCGGCTCTGGAGAAGCTCTCCGGACAGTGAAAAATCGCATTTTTTCAGGCGGCGGACTTGAAAAATCGCAAACTTGGGGTATTTTAGTTTACTCATGCTCAGTAAGATTATGCATTCATTTACAATAGGCTTTAAAACCAAGTAGAGAGAACAGAAAAATGGCTCACACCAAATCCGCCGTCAAGCGTCTGCGCACCAGTCAGCAGGCCAATCTCCGCAACCGTATGCGCACCAGTGAACTCAAGACGATCGAAAAGAAGCTGCGCGCCGCCGTCGCCGAAGGCAATGCCGCCGCCGCCGCCGAGCTCGGCAAGACCTTTGCGAGCCGTCTCGACAAGGCCGCGAAGGTCGGCACGATCCACGCGAACCGCGTCGCGAACAAGAAGTCGCAGCTCGACAAGCTCCTGAACTCGCTGGCCAGATAAGCGCGGTTTCCGGGAGGAAGGGCGTTCCGCTCCGACAAGGGCAGCGGGACGCCTTTTCGTTTTCAGGGAGGTTTTCCGGCCATGATGTATCAGGTTTTTCTCTCGATTCTCGAAACGTTCATCGTCTTCGGCTTCGGCGCGCTGGCCTGGAAGCTCAGGATGATCGAAACCGGCGATCTGGACAAGCTGTCGCGGCTCACGCTCGACATGTTCTTTCCGATGCTGACTTTTTCGACCATCACGCGCACGTTCGACCCGAACCGGCTGACCGAGCTCTGGGTCATGCCGCTGCTCGGCATTGCGCTCATGCTGTTCGGCGCCGGCGCCGGCTGGGTGTTCAAGCGGCTCATGAAGTCGAAGGGACACGGGCGCGAGGGGACGTTCCATCACATCTGCGCCATCAACAACTATGTGTTCCTGCCGATCATCGTGCTGCAGAACATCTACGGCGAACGGCACGTCGCGCTGCTGCTCCTGATGAATGTCGGTTCGACCATCGGCTTCTGGACGATCGGGGTGCTGACGCTGACCGGAGGCGGTTCGCTCTCCAAAACCATGAAGAGCATTTTTTCGATCAACGTCGCGGCGGTGGCCGCGGCGCTCCTTGTGTCGTTCCTGCACATTCCGCTGCCGGAGGCGCTGAATTACACATTCCAGTATCTCGGCAACATCACCGTGCCGCTGATGCTCGTCGTCATCGGCGTGGCGCTGGTCGGCTGCTTCCGGGGAATGCTCGAGAACTGGTACGACATGCTGCTGCTGTCGGTTGTGCGCCTGGTGCTGATCCCGGTTGCGCTGCTTCTGCTGCTCCGGCTCCTGCCGCTGCCGGAGGAGGCGTATCAGGTCGCGGCGGTCGTTGCATTGATGCCGGCTGCGTCGAGCTCGGTGCTGATCGCCAAACGCTACGGCGGCGACCCGGATTTCGCCGGGCGGGCGATCATCCTGACCACACTTTTCTCGCTCGGAACGATCCCGCTCCTGATGGCGCTGTTTCTGCCGGCGTGAATTCCGCCGACGGGTGAGGGAAGGAGTGCCGGAAGAGGCGCTTTCCCCTCTTCGGCACTTGCGGGATTGCAGCTTACAGCGTGACCCCGTCCTTGAAAATCGCGATTTCGCGGTAGCCGTGGGTTTCGTTGCGCGCTTCAACCTCGCCTGAGGCGAGACGGACCACGTAATCGAACAGTTCCAGGCCGAGTTCATCGAGGGTTCCGTGCCCCTTGACCAGACGGCCCGCGTCGAAATCGATCCAGTTCGGCTTGCGCTCGGCCAGCTCCGTGTTGGTCGAGATCTTGACGGTCGGGACCGGTCCGCCGAACGGCGTGCCGCGCCCGGTGCTGAACAGCACGAGCTGCGCGCCGGCCGCCGCGAGAACCGTCACGGCGACCATGTCGTTGCCGGGGCCGGTCAGCAGATTCAGCCCCGGCGTGTGGAGCGCTTCGCCGTAATCGAGCACGTCCGTGACCTGCGACGTGCCGCCTTTCTGGGTGCAGCCGAGCGATTTTTCCTCCAGCGTCGAGATGCCGCCCGCCTTGTTGCCGGGGGAAGGGTTCTCGTAGACGACCTGATTGTGCCGGATGAAGTAGTCCTTGAAACCGTTCACCATCGCCGCCGCGCGGCGGAAGGTCTCCTCATCCCGGCAGCGGTTGAAGAGCAGCGTTTCGGCGCCGAACATTTCGGGGACTTCGGTCAGCACGGTCGTGCCGCCCGCCGCGACGAGCAGGTCCGAGAAACGGCCGATGAGCGGGTTCGCCGTGATGCCGGAGAGCCCGTCCGAGCCGCCGCACTTGAGCCCGACCTTCAGCTCCGAAACCGGAACCGCTTCGCGCCGGAAGCGCTTCGCGTTTTCCGCGAGTTCGGATAAATGCGCGAGCCCCTGTTCATATTCGCTGCCGTCGTCCTGCGCTTTGAGGAAACGGACGCGGGTTTCGTCATAGCTGCCGAGCCGTTCGCGGAAGCTTTCGAGCGTGTTGTTCTCGCACCCGAGCGCGGCTACCAGCACGCCGCCCGCGTTCGGATGCTTCACGAGCGCGGCCAGCAGATTCGCGGTCATTTCATGGTCGCCGCCGAGCTGCGAGCAGCCGTACGGGTGCGGGAAGGCGCAGCAGCGCGTTCCGTTCTGCCGCTCGAAATCTCGCGCGAGGTTTTCGGCGAGCTTGTTCACGCAGCCGACCGTCGGGATGATCCAGAGGTCGTTGCGGATTCCGACCGTGCCGTCGGCGCGGCGGTAGCCGAGAAAGGTGCGCCCTTTTTCCGCCTCCGGCAGAGGCGAGGGCGGCAGCGGGCGGTAGGCGTATTCGAGTTCGCCCGAGAGGTTCGTCCTGAGGTTATGGGTGTGAACGAAGCTCCCGGGAGGAATGTCGGCTGTCGCGTGCCCGATCGGCATGTCGTATTTGACGACCGCTTCGCCTGCCCGGATCGGACGGAGGGCGAATTTGTGTCCGCGCCCGACCGGTTCCCGGAGCGTGACCGCCGCGCCGTCGACGGCCGGACTCTCCCCGGCGGCGAGGTCGGCAAGCGCGACGGCGACGTTGTCGGTCCGCCCGATCTTCAGATAGCGCGGGAGTTCGCTCATGTCACGCCTCCAGCAGCTGTTTGACCGCGGCGGCTGCGCCGTTGTTCCGGATCGCGGCGAGATCGGCCGCGACCGCGTCCGGGAGTCCCGGAACCGCATTCAGGTCCTGTCCCCAGAAATCGGTCCGCGCGAGGATGCTCCGGACGAATTTCGCATAATCCCCGTCCGCATCGAGTTCCTTGTAGCACTCGTTGATGAATTTGATTTTATCCGCATCGTCGCTGATCGGATAGGCGCCTTTGTCGCGCTGCCCCGCCCATTTGCCGTCGGCGCCTTCGGTCCCGCGGTAGAAAGCGAGCAGCGCCGCGAGCGAGAAGGTCAGCACCTTCGGCAGCTTGCCGGCGGCTGCGCGATAGTCGAGCAGCGACGGCAGCACGCGGACCTGCCACTTCGAGATCGAGTTCAGCGAGATCGAGATCAGCTGGTGGTTGGCGAACGGGTTCAGGAAGCGGTCGATGATCGACTCCGCGAAGGCCCTCTTTTCATCGTCCGGCAGCTGCACGGTCGGGAAAACTTCTTCGAAGAGCGCGGTGCGGAGGTAGCGTCCGAAAAGCGGGTCGGCGGTCATCCGGTCCACGAAGTCGAAGCCGGCCAGGTAGGCGGCGAGCACGCTCGACGTGTGGCCGCCGTTCAGGAACCGGACCTTGCGGCTGCGGTACGGCGTCTGGTTCGCGGTCCAGACGAGGTTCAGCCCCGCCTCGGCGAACGGGATGGCGGAGCGGTATTTCTCGTCACCCTCGATCACGAAGAGGTGGAAAATTTCGCCGCAGTCGAGCAGCTTGTCCTCGTAGCCGAGCTTTTTGCAGTACGCTTCGGCTTCGGCGCGCGGATAGCCGGCGACGATCCGGTCGACGAGCGTGTTCAGGAAAGCGCAGTCGTTTTCGACATAGGCGGTGAAGCCGTCGCCGAGTTTCCAGTCCGCCGCATAGCGGAGGATGCACTCTTTCAGCTTCTGGCCGTTCCGGTCGATGAGTTCGCACGGAACGAAGACAAGCCCCTTCCGCCCCGCTTTGAAGCGCTCGTAAAGCAGGCTGGTCACCTTCGCCGGAAAGGTGCTCTGAGCTTCGCCCGGCGTGTAGAGCTCCGGCCTGTATTCGATTCCGGCTTCGGTCGTGTTCGAAAAGACGAGCTCGAGTGTCGGCAGGCAGGCGCATTCGACGACTTTGTTCCACTCGGTCGCGGTCTTGAGGCACCCCTTGACGCAGGTGATGACCCGTTTGTATTCGGCCGGGCTGCCGTTTTCCATGCCGCGCAGGATCAGCGTGTAGAGCCCGTCCTGCTCGTTGATCAGGTCCGCAGTGCCCTGCGGCAGCGGCTGGACGAGCTGGACCATGCCGTTGAATTTGCCTGCCTCATTCGATTTGTCGATCATCCAGTCGATGAATGCGCGAAGGAAGTTGCCTTCGCCGAACTGCATGACCCTGACCGGATATTCCTGCCGGGGGCCGATTTCAAGTCCCGGCACATGCAGAGCCGGCAGCAGCGAACGGTTCAATCTGTCCATGATATGTCTCCTTTGTGCCATCGATGGCATTGCTTTTTCTATAAAATAGCACACGGTCCGGGGGAATGCAAATTTCCGGATCGCCGGAACAAGTTATTCCATGAAGAGGTTGCGGCTCGTGAAGCACGGTTCGCTCGTGATGCGGATTCCGAGCCGGCGCAGCGCGAGTTCGTCACCCGGGGTCGGCAGGTGGCTGATGTGCATCTCGCACCCGGCCAGCCGGGAGAGCTTCTTCATGGCGAGCTGGGCGGCCGGATTGTTCGGCACGCTGACCGAAAGCGCGGTCAGCGTCTCGCCGAGATCGAGGCTGAGCCCCTTGTTCTTGTAGATTTTCTTCTTGAGCTGGCTTACTGAGTCGATGACCTGCGGAGAGAGCAGATAGAGATCGTCCGGCAGTTTGGCCAGGACCTTGATCGCGTTCAGGATGCAGCTCGACGCCGCGTGCAGCAGCGGTGAATTCTTGCCGGTCACGATCGTGCCGTCCGGAAGCTCGAGCGCCGCGCCGCAGAAGACGTTCCCGCTGCCCTTGCCGGGCTGCTGCTCGGCCTCTTCGGCGGCGGCCCGCGCCGGAGCGACGACCTTGCGGTCGAATTCGGTGATGCCGAGGTCGTCCATCAGGAGCTTGACCCGGTCGGCGGCGATCTTGTCGGCGTTTCCGAGCGCATGGGCGCACATGTACTGAAAATAGCGGCGGATGATCTCCTGCGTCGAGGCCTGGCAGCAGACCTTGTCGTCGGTGATGGCGAAGCCGACCCGGTTCACGCCCATGTCGGTCGGCGACTTGTAGAGCTGCTCCGGCGGCATGATGCGCGCGCAGATGCGCTTCACGACCGGGAAGATTTCAAGGTCGCGGTTGTAGTTGATTACGGTCTCGTTGTAGGCTTCGAGGTGGAAGGAATCGACCATATTGATGTCGCCGAGGTCGGCGGTCGCGGCTTCGTAGGCGATGTTGACCGGGTGTTTCAGCGGCAGGTTCCAGACCGGAAAGGTTTCGAACTTCGCGTAGCCGGCCTTCACGCCGCGCTGGAACTCATGGTAGACCTGCGAAAGGCAGGTCGCCATTTTCCCGGAGTTCGCGCCGGGGCCGGTGACCACCACGATCGGCCTGTCGGTCTCGATATAATCGTTCGCGCCGTATCCCTGCGGGCTCACGATCGTGTCGAGATCGGTCGGATATCCTTCGATCGGGTGGTGGGTGTAGACGCGGATGCCGCGACGGGACAGCTTGTTGATGAAGCCTTTGACCGCAGGCTGCTCCTGGTAGCGGGTGACGACCACGGCCTTCACGTCGAGTCCCCAGTCACGCAGGTCGTCGATCGTGCGCATCGTGTCGGTGTCGTAGGCGAGCCCGAAGTCGGCGCGCATCTTCTTCTGCTCGATGTCGCCGGCGTAGATGCAGATCACGATGTCGATCTTGTCCTTCATGCGCTGCAGGAGTTTGATCTTGGTATCCGGATCGAACCCCGGCAGGACGCGCGCGGCATGGAAGTCGCAGAGGAGTTTGCCGCCGAATTCGAGGTAAAGCTTGTCGTCGAACTTACCGGCCCGCTCGAGGATGGCCTGGGATTGTTCACTTAAATACTTTTCACTGTCGAATCCGGTTTTCATAAAACTCCTTTACAGCCAACTGCTTCTGTCTTTTTGTCGTCAAGGGAGCCGCCGCCTGAGGCAAACACCGGAATGTAATATACCACTTCGCAAAATGTAAAGCAAGGCTCCGGCCGGGGAATCTTCCGCAAAAAATCATATGGCTTCACCGTTCGTGTCGGAATGCGCCCGAAGGGAAACGTAAAAGGCGGGTTCGCGTTTTACGGAAATTTCATAATTTGGAAACCCGGGTAAAATAGTTACAAAAAATATACGCTTCCGGGTTGAAAAAAACAGGAAACAGGTGTAATCTACACGCATGATTACAATATTGCTTAAAGAAACCTAACCAAAAGCGAGAGTGCCGTTGTAAAATGAAAAAATTGTTTGTGACGATTTTGCTGGCGCTCGTGGCTGCATCGTTTTTCACGATGTACACCAGCCGCGATCAGAGTTCGGATGTCCCGGTAATCACCTGGCGTACCGACGCAAATCCGCAGCGCGAGGAGCAGATCATGCTGTTCCGCGAATGGCTGGTTGCCAATGGGCATGTGCGGAAGGATAAAAACGGCAATGTCGTCAATTACACCCAGAAGGAGGCCGACGCGCTGAACAAGGCGTACGGTACGGCCGGCAAGCCGCTCGACCCGTCCAGTCCGCACTACGTGAAGGCCGGTACGCCGAAGCCGAACGGCGACGTCGCGCTCGAAACCGCGAATAACCAGAGCACGCTCATCCAGGCGGTTTCCGGCATGGCCGGCGATATTTTCGACACCTTCGACGTCCTGGGCTACCAGCAGCTCGGCGTCGCGCTCGACATCACCGAAGACGCCGAAAAGAATGGATACGGCCTCGATACGACCTATCCCGGCATGGCCGGGCTGCTGACCGGCATGGACGGGAGGCAGTATGCGTATCCCTGCAACGGCGCGAGCGTTTCGATGTGGATCAACCTTTCGACGCTCGAGAAATACGGTTTCAAGCGGCCGCCGCTCGAGTGGACGCCGGAAGAGTTCGAAGCGATGGGCAAGGAGTACGTCAAGCGGGCCAACGAAGGGCTGCCGCGGCAGGAATACTTTTTCATCCAGGCGCTGGACAGCGGCTGGGGCGTCAATATGGCGATGTGCATCGCGCGCAGCAAGGGGTGGGACATCTACAATGAAACCCTGACCCGCAGCGTTGCGGACAACGAGCCGCTGAAGCATGCGATCAAGCTCTTCCATAAATGGACCTATGTCGACCGCATCGCTCCGACTGCGGCGGACGTCGCTTCGATGAATACCGACGCCGGCTACGGCGGCGCCGACTTCTCGAATTTCATCTCCGGCAAGTACGCGATGATCGTCATGGGCCGCTACTGCCTGATCCGCTTCCGTGAAGTTCAGCAGCAGAAGGATATGACGATTCAGTTCGCGGTGAGCCAGCTGCCGATGTACGACTATAAGAACCACCCGATTACGGTCCGCGCGGCGATGCCGTACCGCGGCAGCAAGCATCCGGAGCTCGCGAAGCTCTTCCTGCAGTTCCTCGCCAGCAAGCCGTACAACCAGTACATCGTCGACGGCGCGGACGGCCTGCCGCCGAACCCCGGGATCGTCGAGCAGGAGATGAAGGACATCCAGATTCAGCGTCCGAACGAACGCGACTGCAGCGAACTTGAATCCTCCTGGGCCCGCACGATCGCGCTGCCCTCCTTCTACAGCCCGTATGTGAAGGCCGGTTCGACGAACTGGCTGCAGAACGGCATCAACCGCTTCTTCAACAACCGCAGTTCGCTCGACGATGCGCTGAAGTACATCCAGGACCGCTACAATCAGGAGATCGAAATCTCCAAGAACGCGAATCCGGCCATGATGGAAGCCTGGAAGAAGGACTGGGCCCTTCAGGAAAAGATCGACGCCTGCAAGAAGGAAGGAAAGAAGATCCCCGTCGAATGGATCAAGAATCCTTTCTATGTCAAGTATTATCGTGATAGGGGAATGCTGGATGAAACCGGAACGGCTGGAGGAGTCAAGTAAAAAATGGCTATGACAAAGAAAGATATCAAGGAACTTGCGATCGGAGTCGGTTTCCTGCTTCCGAATATTCTCGGTTTTCTCGCCTTCACGGTGATTCCGCTGGTGATGAGCATCTATATGGCCTTCACCGACTGGAATCTGGAAATGCACAACTATTTCCGTTCCGAGCCGATCACCTTCGTCTGGTTTGAAAACTTCACCCGGCTCTTTTCCGACCCGGACTTCCCGCAGTATTTCGGCAACACCTTCTTCATGATGATCGGCATTCCGTTCGGCGTGGCCGGCAGTCTGGTCGCCGCGCTCCTGCTGAACATGGAATTCGTGAAGGGCGACGGCAAGAAGAAGCTCATGATCACGATGATCCTGACCGCCGTCATGGTCGCCTGCTTCGGACTGCTCGCCGTGCTCGGTCTCGGCGGCACCGGTATGACGATCCTGATGGTTTCGCTGCTCGGCGGCGTTTTCATCATCGGCTCGATCGGCGGCAAGACCGTCTACCGCACGCTGTTTTACTTCCCGTACTTCACGGCGGGCGTAGCGACCTTCATCCTCTGGAAAAAGCTTTACAATCCGCTGAACGGCCCGATCAACAATGCGCTGCGTCCGCTGCTTGACGCGCTGACTCCGGTGGCCGTCATGATCAGTCCGGCCTGCCAGACGATCGGCATCGTGATCCTCGTGCTGGTCGGCCTTCTCTATCTCCACATGGTGCGCCGCAAGCTGCGGCTCTGGCGGGACGGCGAATCCGGCACCGTCAGCTGCTATCTGGCGATGATTCTGCTTTCGCTGCCGCTGATTTTCTGCTGGAGCTGGGTCTCTCCGACCTGGATGCACGTGGTGATGAATACGCCGGAGATGAAGGAGATCGCGAATGCGTCGCAGGAGCTGTCGTTCCTGAGCCGCGACGCGAAATGGACGCTGCTGCTGATGCTGGTCTTCCTCGGCATCGGGTGGGGGCGTTTCCTCTACACGGTTTACATTGCGAAGCGCAAATACAAGTGCATCGCCGACCGGGGGATCGGCGACTCGGCGATCGTCGACGGTTCGGCGATGGTGCTGAATATGGCGCTGGTCGGCCTCTGCTGCGTCTTCTGGCTGCTGCCGGAAATGGCCGCCGCCGAGGAGGGGCTTCAGCCGCCGCAGTGGATCTCGGATTACTACTGGGCCAAGCCTTCGCTGCTGATCATGGGCTTCTGGGGTGCGATCGGTTCGAACAACATGCTGCTTTACCTCGCCGGTCTCTCCGGCGTGCCGCAGGAGCTTTATGAAGCGGCGGACATCGACGGCGCGAGTCCGTGGCAGCGTTTCTGGAACATCACCTGGCCGCAGCTGGCCAACGTGACCTTCTTCATCATGGTCATGGCGGTGATCGGCGGCCTGCAGGGCGGCTTCGACATGGCGCGCGTGATGACGGAGGGCGGGCCGGCCGGTTCGACCACGACGCTGGCCTACTACATCTACACGCAGGGCTTCAATACCGGCCGCCTCGGCTATGCGTCGGCGGTTTCCTGGTTGCTGTTCGTGATGGTCTTTGTGGTGACCATGTTCAACTGGAAGTTCGGCAACCGTTATACGAACGAGTAAGGAAGGCTACTCTATCATGCAGGAAAAAAATAAATTCTGGGGCGGTTTCGCCAAACTGGTTTCGTTGAATGTCGTTTTGACCCTGATGGCGGTGCTGCTGGTACTGCCGTTCACCTGGATGGTTCTCGCGAGTCTGAAGGTGCTGGACGAGATCGGCTACGATTCGTGGCTGCCGGAGGTCTGTCAGTGGCACAATTACCGCGACGTGTTCACCATGAAGGGCATCTTCTTCGGCCGCTGGTACTGGAACACGGTGTTCACCTCGTGCTGGATCACCTTCCTTCAGGTGTTCACCAGCAGTCTGGCCGCCTTCAGTTTCTCCCGGCTCCGCTGGAAGGGGCGCGATCAGGTCTTCTTCCTTTATCTGGCCACGATGATGCTGCCGGGCCTCGTGATGATGATCCCGAACTATCAGAACATGATTCTGCTCGGTCTGGTCGACTCCTATACGGGGCTGATCCTGCCGGCCGCGTTCTCGGCCTTCGGCACCTTCCTGATGCGCCAGTTCATGATGAACATTCCGAAGTCGCTCGACGAGGCGGCGGAGATCGACGGCGCGACGAAGTGGCAGCTCTACTGGGATGTCGTGCTTCCGCTGGCGCGCCCGGCGCTGGTCACGCTGACCATCTTCACCTTCATCGGCAGCTACAACAACCTGTTCTGGCCGCTGGTGTTGATGAAGACGCCGGACAAATACACGCTGCCGATCGGCATGCTGGCCTTCCAGTCTTCGCAGGGGCAGCAGACCAACCTGCTGATGGCCGCGGTCGCCATGAGCGTGATCCCGATGATCATCATCTTCGTGCTGATGCAGAAGCAGCTGGTCAAGGGCATCATGCTGGGCGGCGTCAAGGGCTGAAAAGGGACGCTTTCCGAAAGCGGGGGAATGCTCCTCCGCTTTTTTTTGTGCCGTTTTTCGGGAGAGGATGGGTTGCGGATTTGCAAAAGCGGATTCCGGGCGTTATGGTTATACCGTATCATGTCATGGCCGGTTCGGGAAAAGGGGGACGATGCGCATTCGAATGGGAATTCTGGCTGCCTGCTTTTGCTGGCTTGGCGCTCTTTCCGCGGCAGCGGAATTGAGCCGTTATGTGCCGGAAGAGGCCTTCCTTGCGGTGAAGGCCGACGGCCCGCGTATCTGGGGGCTGCCGCAGGCGCGGCGGCTGCTCGGCCTGGTCGAGGCGGTGAATCCGAAAGTGGAGCAGGTCCTGATGGGGAATTTCGCGTCGGCCGCAACTGCGGACTACCTGGCTTTTGCGGTTTCCGGCGAGGTGCGGATTTTGATCCGTCCGGCGGATGGGGAACCGGAAAAGCTGTTCCGGAGCAGGTGCGAGTGGATCCGGTCGAATTACGGCGACCGGATCAGGGACGAGGGCGAGGCGCCGTTTCCGTATATCGGCGTGGACGGCGGGAGGCTGATGCTTGCCGGCGATCATCTGGAGTGGGTATTCCGGGAGTTCCCGGAAGATGCCGAACCGGCACTGCCGGTGAAGGATTCGCCGCTCGGAAAACGGCTCGCCGCCGGAGCCGAACCGCTGAAACTGATCGTGACCGACCGGGTCAGGAGTGCGGCCGGGGATAAGTTGCGTCTGCCGCCGTTCCTGGCCCAGGTAAAGCAGCTTGAGTTTGTACTCGATGACTCCGGGAAAGTGCCGGTTCTCCGGCTTTCGGGCCTCTATCCGGATGAAGCCGGGGCGCGCGCCGCGAAAGGGGCGCTTGCCGGCATGTCAGCTCTGGCCCGGCAGAAGGTGTCCGGTGCGGAGCTGGAGCTGTTGAACGCGCTGGCGGTTGAAACGGCGGGGAGGGAACTGACGGTGTCCGCGGCAGTCGCGGAGTCCCTGGTCGGGAAGATCGAAGAGCGGGTCATGATGGCTCCGGCGGAGGATAAGCTTCGGCAGATCGGGGTGGCGATTGCACTTTTCGTCAGCGAGGAGAAGCGCATGCCGGACTCCTTCGACGAACTTTACCGGAAGAATTTCCTGACACGGGCCGACGTGTTCCGCCTTCCGGGCGACGGCGGTTCGCGGCCGCCGGCGGACGGGCAGCCGGTCGGGGAGGAGAATTGCAGCTTCTATTACTGGGGGCGCGGAATTCCGGCCG
>OKSC01000324.1_pt1 | contig 58283 bp, 50 predicted proteins | sample 1601161 | NCBI WGS metagenome assembly OKSC01 (sample SAMEA3541552, study PRJEB24748) | human gut metagenome | biome: human gut; feature: human-associated habitat; material: faeces | place: China | collected 2012 | reverse complement strand
TACCCTCTCCGTCCTCGCTGCGCTCGGCCACCTCTCCCATAGGGAGAGGCAAGGGACGCTTGCGCGGGTTTTGGACATTATTTCAGCTTTTTGCCTTCCTGAAAAGCGTCGCCCAGCTTTTCGCCAAGGGGATAGTAGCCGTTGCCGCAGGGATCGAAAGTGATGGGGTGGAACTTATTCAGGTCGATCTTGCCGTCGGTGAGGATGGCTTCCTCGGCGCTGACGTTCTCGATCCGGCCAATGAGCAGCCCAGTATGCCCGGTATGATCGTCGTAGCTGACGAAGGTACACTCCAGCGTCATGGGCAGCTCGTCAATGATGGGGGCGTCCACCAGGCGGCTCTTGCTGGTGTGCCAGCCTGCCCGGGCGACCTTATCGGGAACCTTATCGCCGGACACAATGCCCACATAGTCCGCAGCGACCATGTTTTCCGCGTCCGCCATGGAGACGGTGAAGGCTTTCCGGGCGAAGATGTTCCGGGTGGTCTTGTGGTCCGCAAGACAGATGCCGATGAGATTCGTGTCCACGATGCCGCCCCATGCGGCGTTCATGGCGTTGGGCGTGCCGTCCTCGCCGTAGGTGCCGATGATCAGCACCGGCATGGGGTACAGCATGGGCTTGGAACCAAAATCTTTACGCATATCATTTCCTCCTTATATATCGGGGATGGTTCCCCGGTGGATCCGTTATCCGGCGGCGTGTGTCAGAAGCAGGCTCAGGCCGTAAATCACGACCAGATGGGCGGGGTAATACCAGTAAAACAGCGGGCCGATATTCCATGTGCCTTTTTTCCCGTTGTACAGCGCCAGAAGGGGAACGCTCAGAAGCCCCCACCACTGCGTCCCGCCGTAATGCAGACCCAGCAGACCGACACCGACGGCGAACAGCGCCAGTTTTCCCCATTTTCCCCTGCCAAGATACACCAAAACCGGCAGCATTACGCCCCAAAGACCGTAATCCACGTCGAAGTCCGTGTGAATCAAAATCCGCGGCAGTCCCACGGTGATGAAAACCACGGCCGCAAGGGCGGCGGCAGCTATCAGTACCGACGCAGGTTTTCGGCGGCGAAGGGCGTTGTCCAGCGCGTATATCAGGCAGACGGAAAGGGAAAAGGTCACGAAAATGCACTGGTAGAGTGAGCGCATGGCGACAAAATAGGCACTTTGGCACAGCGCTGCCATGCCTAGAAGTCTTCCCAGATACCGTCCCCGCTTACAGGTGTAACGGCAGCCCTCGGCGATCATGTAAGCAAAAAGCGGCGCGGCCAGCCGTCCGATGATCCGCAGAATGATAAATTGGGGCAGCAGCTGCAATCCCACATGGTCGCAGGTCATGGCGATCAGGGCCAGAAGCTTCAGTTGATTCCCGGTCAGTCCGGCAAATTTTTTCGTTTGTATCTGCATAGGCACTCCTGTGTGACATTCCGGATAAAAATATGATACCACGTTTTCGCCGGAATTGTCAATCCGGGCGGCAAAAAAGCGCCCCGGCCGGGCGCGGAAAGAAATGAAATGACCCTTGACTGCCATGCCTTGTGATCAGCACGTTTTTTTGCAGCCAAGGGTCATTTCTGTTCGCTCTTATTATCTAACATCTGTTGGTTAACCTCTCTTTCTGCGGATTGACGGGCGTATGCGATCCGTTTTTCTGTTCCGATACCTTATCCATTCTCTGTCTGTCTCTTCCGCGAGACGCGCTTATAAGTCGGAATCGCCGGGGACCTCCCTGCCCGCCTGCATTGGCTCCGTTCTGATTCAGAGCCTTCAAGGATTTACCTGTACATCGGTATCACCTCTTTGTATTTATAAGATAGCATAAATATATCTGCTGGTCAAGACGGAAAATTAGACAATATTACCAACTTGCAGCTGTGGAAAACACAGAATTCCCTTCGACACGGGCGGCCGCGGATTGACAAAGGGAGGGAAGGCTGTTATAATAGTCTTGTTCGGCGGCTGTGCGGCCGCCGTTTTTCGTGGTATTTTTGCAGCCGGTATTCCCGGCTGAGCAAGCGCATACAAAGGAGAAACACAATGAAATACGACTTTACTTCCATTCTGGACCGCCGGGGAAAGGATGCCGTCGCCGTCGACGCCGTGGGCGCCCCCGGTTCCTCCTATCCCGCCCCCCGGGAGGGCTTTGACGTGATCCCCATGTGGGTCGCGGACATGAATTTCCCCGTGGTTCCCACCGTTCAGCAGGCCATGATTGCCCGGGTGGAGCATCCGGCCTTCGGCTATTTTGACCCCCCTGCGGAATATTACGATTCCATCATCCGCTGGCAGGAAAGCCGCAACGGCGTCACCGGACTGAAGCCGGAACACATCGGCTACGAAAACGGCGTGCTGGGCGGCGTGATCTCCGCGCTGAACGTTCTGTGCTCAAAAGGGGACAACGTGCTGCTCCACAGCCCCACCTACATTGGCTTTACCCACTGCCTGACGGACAATGGCTATCACATTGTCCACTCCCCGCTGACAAAGGACGAGCAGGGCGTCTGGCGGATGGATTTTGCCGACATGGAAAAGAAGATCGTGGAAAATCACATCCACGCCGCCATTTTCTGTTCCCCACACAACCCCTGCGGCCGGGTCTGGGAGCGCTGGGAGATCGAGCAGGCCATGGCGCTGTACAAAAAGTACGACGTCATGGTGGTTTCCGACGAGATCTGGAGCGACATTCTGCTGACCGGATATTGCCACATCCCCACCCAGTCCGTCAGCGAGGACGCGAAAATGCGCACCGTGGCGCTGTACGCCCCCTCCAAGACCTTCAATCTGGCGGGACTGGTGGGCAGCTACCATATCATCTACAACAGTTGGCTCCGCGATCGCTGCGATAAGGAAGGGTCTCTCAGCCACTACAACGCCATGAACGTCATGAGTATGCACGCCCTGCTGGGCGCTTACAAGCCCGAGGGCTACGAGTGGGTGGAGGAGCTGCGGCAGGTCATCACCGGCAACGTGGATTTTGCCTGCGATTATATCGCGAAGCACTTTAACGGCGTGGATGTCAGCCGCCCTCAGGGAACGTACATGCTGTTTCTGGACTGCGGAGAATGGCTGACGGCTCACGGCAAGACCATGGACGAGCTGCTTGCCGCCGGATGGGACGTGGGCGTTATCTGGCAGGACGGACGGGCGTTCCACGGTCAGACCCACATCCGCATGAACCTCGCGCTGCCCCTGAGCCGGGTGCAGGAGGCTTTCCGGCGGCTGGATACCTACGTTTTCAACGCTTGACATCAACTCCGGGGCGGATTTCCGCCCCGGAGCCTTTGTTTTACGGGACAAAATTCGCCACTTTACATGGATTTTACAAAGTGCCTATTGTAATTCTTACGGTTTTATCGTACCATCAACAGTGAGATAGGATAAGTATTGGGGGAATCCGAGTGATTTACTGCGTAGAGGACGACGACAGCATCCGGGAGCTGATGCTGTATGCCCTGCGGGCGTCCGGCTTCGAGGCGGAGGGCTTCCGGGACAGTGTGGGACTGTTCGACGCGCTGAGCCACGCCCAGCCCCAGCTCATTATGCTGGATATCATGCTGCCCGGAATGGACGGCATTGAAATTCTCAAAGCCCTCCGGGGCAATCCCACCACCGTCCGCATCCCGGTCATCATTGCTTCCGCCCGTGGGACGGAGTATGACAAGGTGGTGGGGCTGGATCTGGGGGCTGACGATTACCTCGCCAAGCCCTTCGGCATGATGGAGATGGTGTCCCGCATCCGGGCGGTTCTGCGCCGGGCCGCTCCCGCGGCTACTCCCGGACTGCTGCAAATGGGGAATCTGCGGATGGATTCCGCGTCCCATACGGTCTACGCCGGGGATACCCGGGTGGAGCTGACGCTGAAGGAATTTGAGCTACTGAAGCTCTTTCTGGAGCATCCCGGCCGGGTCTTTTCCCGGGATCAGCTGCTGGAACGGATCTGGAGCACGGACTACGTGGGGGAGACCCGGACGGTGGACGTACACATCGGCACCCTGCGCACGAAGCTGGGGCAGTGCGGCGAATACATCCGCACCGTCCGGGGCGTTGGCTACCGGATGGAGGCGTAGGCCATGACGAAGCGGGTTTTTCGCTCGATTTTTCTGGCGTCGCTGGCGGTGCTGCTGGCAGCGGTGGTGCTGATCCTGGGGGCGCTGTACACCTACTTTTCCGACGTTCAGGCGGAGCAGCTGCGGCTGCAAACGGCGCTGGTCGCCCACGCGCTGGAAACGGAAGGGGTTTCCTATTTTGACGATCTCGATACCTCAGACCGCCGCATCACATGGATCGCCGCCGACGGCACGGTGCTTTATGACAGCCGCTCCGATTCTGGCGTGATGGAGAATCATCTGGAGCGGGAAGAGGTAAAGGCCGCGCTGGCCACCGGTTCCGGCACCAGCTTCCGCTATTCCGACACGCTGATGGAGCGGTATATTTACACGGCGCAGCGCCTGAGTGACGGCACGGTGCTTCGCCTTTCCGCGGCGCAGAACACGGTGCCCCATCTGGTGCTGGGGGTGGTAAAGCCGATCATTCTGGTCATCGGCATTGCCGTCGCCCTGTCGGCGCTTCTTGCCGGGCAGCTGACGAAAAACATCGTCGCGCCGCTGAACGAGCTGAATCTGGACGACCCCATGTCCAGCCGGGAATATGGGGAAATCCAGCCCCTTCTGCGGCGGCTGGACTCCCAGCAGGTTCAGCTTCGGGCGCAGTCCCAGGAACTGCGGCAGAAGCAGAAGGAATTCAACACCGTCACCCGTTCCTTAAGCGAGGGACTGGTGCTGATGAACAGCAGCGGCACGGTGCTGAGCATCAACCCCGCCGCCACGCGGCTGCTGGAGATCACCCCCAACTGCTTAGGTGCGGATTTTGGCGTCGCCAACCGGAACGCGGCCATTTCCGCACTGGTGGAGAAAGCCCTCACCGGGGAAAAGGCGGAGGAAAACGTGGCTCTGACCGGCGGAGAATATCTCGCCGCCGCAAGTCCGGTCAGATCCGACGGGGCGGTTTCCGGCGTGGTGCTGCTGCTGTTTGACGTGACCCAGAAGCAGAAGGCGGAAGCCCTTCGCCGGGAATTCACCGCCAACGTTTCCCATGAGCTGAAAACCCCGCTCCATGCCATTTCCGGCTACGCCGAGCTGATGAAGGACGGGCTGGTTCCTCCGGAGGACACCCGGCACTTTGCGGAGAAAATCTACAGCGAAGCCCAGCGCATGATCGATCTGGTGGAGGATACCCTGCGCCTGTCCCGGCTGGACGAGGGTGCGGCGGATATGCAGTGGGCGCCCATCGACCTGTACGAAACGGCGAAATCCGCCATGCAGGAGCTGACCGCCCCGGCGGAGCTGAAAAACGTCAGCATCCGGCTGGAAGGGAAGAAGACCGTCATTCAGGGGATTCCCCAGCTGGTTTCCGGGATCGTGTTCAACCTCATGGACAACGCCGTCAAGTACAATAAGGACGGCGGGCTGGTCATTGTGCGGCTTGCACAGGAAAAAAATCAGGCCGTTCTGACGGTGACGGACACCGGTATTGGCATCAGCCCGGAGCATCAGGAACGGGTATTCGAACGGTTTTACCGGGTGGACAAGAGCCATTCCCAGGAGATCGGCGGCACCGGTCTGGGACTGTCCATCGTCAAGCACGCGGCGCTGATCCTGGGCGCGGCGATTGAATTGGACAGCACCGTCGGCAAGGGGACGATCGTCACGGTGCGGTTCCCCATGGAGAAAAAGTAGAATGAATGGGAGGGGCGGCGCCCCTCCCATATTTTCTGCCGGATTTACGCAGATTTTACATTTTTCTGATAATGGATTTGACCTTGCGCTGATAAAATTGAAATATGAAATAATTTAAGATGTGAGAGGTCGAAATCCATGGATATTTTCAATGTTCTGACCATGATCGGCGGGTTGTGCCTGTTTCTGTTCGGCATGAACCTGATGGGAGACGCGCTGGAACGGCGGGCGGGTTCCTCCCTGCGGGTGCTTCTGGGGAAGCTCACCACCAACCGGATGCTGGGCTTTCTGACGGGTCTTGCCGTCACGGGCGTCATTCAGTCCTCCTCCGCCACCACGGTCATGGTGGTCGGCTTTGTCAACTCCGGGCTTCTAACGCTGGGACAGGCCATCAACGTCATTATGGGCGCGAACGTGGGTACCACCGTCACCGCATGGATATTGAGTCTTAGCGGCATTGAAAGCGGGAACTTCTTCGTCCGGCTGCTGAAACCCAGCTCCTTCACCCCCATTCTTGCGCTGGTGGGCATTGTGTACTACATGTTCATGAAGGACGGCAAGAAAAAGGACACCGGCATGATCTTTCTGGGGTTTGCGACCCTGATGTTCGGCATGGAGACCATGTCCGGCGCGGTCAGCAGCCTGAAAAATGTGCCGGAATTCCAGCAGATGTTCCTGTTGTTCACGAACCCTGTTCTGGGCGTTCTCGTGGGCGCGGTGCTCACCGGAATCATCCAGTCCTCCTCGGCCTCCGTGGGCATTTTGCAGGCGCTGTCATCCACCGGCTCTGTGACCTACGCCGCCGCCATTCCCATTATCATGGGTCAGAACATCGGCACCTGCGTCACCGCGCTGCTGTCCAGCGTGGGCACCACCAAAAACGCCCGGCGGGCGGCGGTGGTGCATCTGATGTTCAACATCATCGGCACCATTGTGTGCCTGACCCTCTTTGTGCTGGCGGACGCCCTGTTCTCCCCTGCCATTCTGGGAGAAAGCGCTTCTTATCTGGGCATCGCCATCTGCCACACGGTCTTCAACGTCATCTGCACAACCCTGATGCTGCCCGCGGCAGGTCTGCTGGAAAAGCTGGTGTGCAGGATCGTCCCCGACGGGAAGCAGCCGGAAGCGGTCTGTGAGTTGGACGAACGCCTGCTGACCACGCCCTCCATCGCGCTGGAGCGCTGCCGTGTGGTCACCAATGAAATGGCGGACGTGGCCGCCGAAACCCTGCGGAGCGCCGCCGCCGCTCTCCAGAACTACACGCCGGAGCTTGCGCAGGCTGTGCGGGAGGGGGAGAGCAAAACCGACCATTATGAGGATATCCTTGGCACCTATCTTGTCAAGCTCAGCGCCCTGAAGATCAGCGAAAACGACAGCAGCGAGGCCGCCATGCTGCTCAAAGCCCTCAGCGATTTTGAGCGCATCGGAGACCACGCTCTGAACATTTTGGAGTCCGCCGAGGAGCTGAAAGGTAAGAATCTGTCTCTTTCCGACGCCGCCCGCCACGAGCTGAACGTTCTGCTGCGGGCTGTGGAGGAAATCGTGGACATGACCTTTCAGGCGTTCCGGGACGACGATCTGGAAAAAGCCTACCGGGTGGAGCCGCTGGAACAGGTCATTGACGATCTGAAGGAGAAAATGCGCATCCATCACATTCTGCGGATGCAGCAGGGCAGCTGCAGCATTGAGTCCGGATTTGTCTGGTCGGATCTGCTGACCGCGCTGGAACGGGTGGGCGACCACTGCTCCAACATCGCCGGGTGCATCATCGACCTGCACCACCACAACATGAACACCCACGAGGCCATCCGCTCCGCCCGGATGGAAAACGAGAATTTTGACGATGAATACAAGGCATATGCGGTGAAATACAGCCTGAAATAAACGAAAAAGTACGGAAAGCACCCGGCAGAAAATCAATTCCTGCCGGGCGTTGTGCTGCCTTATTTCTTCCACTTTTCAATCAGACTGATGATCTGTCCCGTAAGCTTGGCGTTGTCCTTGTTGGTGTTCCCGCGGCGGGTCTTGACCAGCACAAGAAGCGCTTCCGCCGCCGCGACCATATCCTCATAGATTTGCTTCGCCCGCTGGGTGCCCTTGAAGACGGCCGCCCGGTCGATCTTCACGCCCTCGGTGTAGGTCGTGAGCTTGCCGGTGATCAGGTCGTATTCCGTGCCGCTGTAGGGGGCGTCGGCATGGTAGCCCATGGACTTCAGGGTCGCGCAGAAGGCTTTGCAGCTGCCGTCGTCGCCGTGGTTCACAAACACCATCTTGGGCTTTTCCCGGAAGCCTGCCAGCCAGGCAAGCAGTCCCTCTTTGTCCGCGTGGCCGGAGGTGCCGTGGAGCATGGCGATCTCCGCGTTCACCGCGATGTCCTCGCCGAAGAGCTTCACGGACTTCGCGCCGTTTTCCAGCTTCCAGCCGAGAGACCCCTCCGCCTGATAGCCGACAAACAGAATGACGCTTTCCTTGCGCCACAGGTTGTGTTTCAGATGGTGGCGGATTCTGCCCGCCTCGCACATGCCGCTGGCGGAGAGAATGACCTTGGGCTGGGGATCGGTGTTGATGAGCTTGGATTCGTCGGAGGAAACGGACAGCTTCAATCCGTCAAACCAGATGGGGTTGACGCCCTGTTTCAGAATGGCCCGGGTCTCGTCGTCAAAGTCCGTGGGGTCGCATTGCAGGAAAATTCCCGTCGCTTCCACGGCCAGCGGGGAGTCCACGTACACCGGGAAATGGTCGTGTCCCGTCACCAGACCCCGCTGCTTGATCTCCCGGATGGCGTAGAGCATTTCCTGCGTCCGCCCCACGGCAAAGGCGGGGATGACCAGATTGCCGCCCCGGTCCAGCGCCCGCTGGATGCAGGCGGCCAGCTCGCCCACCACGTCGCCCCGCTCCTTGGGATGCAGGCGGTCGCCGTAGGTGGATTCGATGACCAGATATTCCGTCTCCGCAACAGGCTGGGGGTCGCGGAGCAGGGGCTGATTGACGTTGCCCACGTCGCCGCTGAACACGATCTTCCGGGTCTGCTGCCCCTCCGTCAGCCACATTTCGATGGCGGCGGAACCCAGCAGATGGCCGATGTCCGTCATGCGGATGATAATGCCCTCCGCGGCCTGAACGGCGGCGTTATACTGGCAGGGGCGGAGCAGCCGGAGAGCCGCCGCCGCGTCGTTGGTGTCGTATACCGGCTCCACGGCCCGTTCCCCGGCGCGCTCGGCCTTGCGGGTGCGCCACTGGGCTTCCGATTCCTGAATGTGCGCCGAGTCCATCAGCATGATGCGGCAAAGATTGCAGGTGGCCTCCGTGGCGTAGATCTGCCCCCGGAACCCGTCCTTGCACAGCTTGGGGAGCATACCGGAATGGTCGATATGGGCGTGGGTCAGGAACACCGCTTCGATGGCATTCGCCGGGACGGGCAGCGGGACATTCTGGAAAATGTCCTCCCCCTGCTCCATACCGCAGTCCACCAGATAGTACCGGCCGTTCACTTCCAGCAGCGTACAGCTGCCAGTGACCTCATGGGTCGCGCCGATGAATTGAACTTTCATGTCTGCACCTCCAAGATTGACGTGACGCCCCGGAAAAACCGGCGGGGTTCTTTGACCATACTATACCACAATTCGCCGCCCAGCGCAAGGTTCTGACCTTTTTGGATACACGAACACGCCCAACTCTTTGCAGAATCGGGCGTGTTTTGGGGCTTAATACTCGGTGGGCTTGATGTGCCAGATCTCCTCGGCGTACTGACGGATGGTGCGGTCGGAGGAGAACTTGGCGGCGGAGGCCACGTTCATCAGGCACTTGCGGCCGAAGGCAATGCGGTCGGCATAGTCCCGGTTGGCCTGGAGCTTGGCGCCCAGATAGGAAGCGTAGTCCAGCAGCAGGAAGTAATGGTCGGCCTGATGCCAGTCGGTGCCGTCCAGCAGAGAATGGAACAGCTCCTTCTGGGCGTCGTCCGTGGGCACGGTGCCGTCCACTAACGTGTTGATGGCGCGGCGCAGGTCGGCGTTGGAGTCGAAAATATCCCTGGCGTGATAGGTGGGCTTCACGGCATTGATCTCATCCACGGTGTGGCCGAAGATATACTCGTTCTCCCGGCCGGCCTCCTGAGCAATCTCCACATTGGCGCCGTCCAGCGTACCCAGGGTTACGGCGCCGTTGAGCATCAGCTTCATGTTGCCGGTGCCGGAGGCTTCCGTACCGGCAGGGGAGATCTGCTCGGAAATGTCGGCGGCGGGGATGATATGCTCGGCGTAGGAGCAGTTGTAGTTCTGAACGAATACCACCTTCAGCTTATCGGCCACGGCGGGGTCGTTGTTGATCATCTTCGCGACCCGGTTGATATAGCGGATAATGGCCTTTGCCCGGGCGTAGCCGGGGGCGGACTTGGCGCCGAAGAGGTAAACCGTGGGATGGAAGTCCGGCAGACGGCCCTCCTTCAGGCGGAAGTAGATGTCCACAATGGACAGAATGTTCATCAGCTGGCGCTTGTACTCGTGCAGACGCTTGACCTGCACGTCGAAGATGAAGTCGGGGTTCAGCGTCACGCCCTCGTGCTTGGCGATGACGGCGCACAGCTGCTCCTTCTTCAGGTGCTTGATGTCGTTGAATTCCACGATGGTCTCGTCGTAGATCTGATCTTTCAGCTCACCGATGAGGTCGAGGTTCTTCAGGAAGTCGCCGCCCACCTTTTCCCGCAGCATGGCGGTCAGCTCAGGGTTGCACAGACCCAGCCAGCGGCGGGGGGTGATGCCGTTGGTCTTGTTCTGGAATCGCTCGGGGAAGGCGTAGTACCAGTCCTTGAAGCAGTCGTTCTTCAGAATCTGGGTGTGGATCTCCGCCACGCCGTTGATATAGGAGCCAACGTAAATGGACAGGTTCGCCATGTGGGCGGTGTTGTCTTTTACGATGAACAGACCCGGATGCTCCCACTTGAGCTTCTGGTCAATGCGGCAGATGATGTCCACGATCTCGGGAACCACGCTGCGCATCAGATCCAGCGGCCACTTTTCCAAGGCTTCGCCCATGACGGTGTGGTTGGTGTAGGAGAAGGTCTTCTGGGCGACATTGAAGGCATCGTCAAAGCTCATGCCCTCCAGCATCAGCAGGCGGATCAGCTCGGGGATGGACATGGCGGGATGGGTGTCGTTGAGCTGCACCGCGTAGAACTCGGCGAAGCGGCTCAGGTCATCGCCATGGGCAATTTTGAAGGTGCGCAGCATATCCTGCAGGGACGCAGACGACAGCACATACTGCTGCTTGATGCGCAGGCGCTTGCCCTCCCATGTGGAGTCGTTGGGGTACAGGACGCGGGTGATGTCCTCGGCCTTGTTCTTGGCGTCCAGCGCCCGCAGATAGTCCTGATTGTTGAAGGCGTTGAAGTCCAGCTCCTCCTCGGCCTCGCACTGCCACAGGCGCAGCGTGCCAACGTTCTCGGTGCCGTAGCCGATGACGGGGACGTCGTAGGGAACGGCCAGAACGGTATGGTCGGGGAACTTGACCTTCACGGTATGGTTATAGCGGCGGAAGGACCAGGGGTCGCCGAACTTCGTCCAGTCGTCGGCGTTCTCCACCTGGCTGCCGTCGGCGTCAAAGCTCTGCTTGAACAGGCCGAACTTGTAGCGCAGGCCGTAACCGGACAGAGGAATATCGGTGGAAGCAGCGCTGTCCAGGAAGCAGGCCGCCAGACGGCCAAGGCCGCCGTTGCCCAGAGCGTCGTCCTCGATGTCCTCGAGAACCGCCAGATCGACCCCGTGCTCGGCAAACAGTTCCTTCATCTCGTCCAGAATGCCCAGGTTGAACAGGTTGGAATACACCAGACGGCCGATCAGGTACTCGGCGGAGATGTAGTAGGCCTTGCGATTGGGCATACGGGTCTTCTTGGAATGGCTCCAATCGTCGGAAATGGCCATCATAACAGCCTGACCCAGCGCTTCATGCAGCTCCTGAGGGGTCGCCTCCTGCAAAGAAACGTCGTAGGTGTACTTGAGCTGTGCCTCCGTCCATTTCAGGATGTTCAGACAGTTGTTGTTCATGTTAGCTCTCCATTCTTAAAGCGGGTGCGCCGCCGTGGCTTTTTGATACGGTTCCTTCAAGACAGACTTTTAATAGTATATCATATTCCGATCAGCATGTCCAGTTGAAACCGCCCCGAAAACGGCAAACAGGAAACTTTTTGCCGGTATCCGTCTGAGCGTGGGTTCTCCGGAGGAACTCCGGGGGAAGACACCCCTGCGGCGGTGGAAAAACGGCAGTTTCGGAAAATTGAAACGTTTCCAATTCTTGCAGATTCCCTTTCAGAATAATACCATTTTCCCATTTTGTCAAGTAAAACCGGACGAAAACCGGATGAATATTTTTCCCGGGTTCCCCGGGTTCTATGTTTTACTGCGCCGCTATCCCCTGCCCACCCCCGGCGGACGGAAATGCCCCGAACAATGTTAAAGGCGCGTTCACATTTCGTCTATTTACTTTTCCCCGGAAGAATGGTATAATGAAAAGCCGTGATGGGAAGGAGGCGGTTATTTGAGCCGGTTTTTTGATGAATTAAAGGATTTTTGGAAAAAAGGCGACATATTTCTGCTGGTTTTGTGCCTGATCGTATCCGGCTTTGGCTGCGTTTTCATTGCCAGCGCCACTTCCGCCGACAAGTTTGGCGGCAATCTCAAATACATTATCATTCAGCTGGCGGCTACCGGCCTGGGCGTCATGATGTACGCGCTGGTGTCCTCCGTCGATCTGGACTTTCTTTCGGAACACCGGATGGTGATGGTGGTTTTCAACTGCGCGCTGCTTCTCATGCTGATAAGCCCTTTGGGAACCGACCACGACTCCGGCAACCGAAGCTGGATCGACCTGGGCTTCATCAGTGTTCAGCCCGCCGAGATCTGTAAGATCACCTATGTCGTTATTATGGCGTCGGTTATGTCGGCGCACCAGAACCGGATATCCAGCCTGCCGTCTATTATGCACATGTGCCTTCATCTGGGACTGCTGGTGGGACTGAACATGGTGCTGTCCGGCGACGCGGGCGTTTCCCTGATCTTCGTGTTTATCTTCATCGGCATGGCCTTCGGCGGCGGCGTCAGCCTGTGGTGGTTCGTCCTGGCCATCGGCCTGATCGTGGCGGCGTTCCCGATCCTGTGGCAGTTCCTGGGCGAATATCAGCAGAACCGGTTTCTGATTCTGGTTGACGACACCATCGACCCCATGGGCATCAACGAGCGCTACCACTCCATGATGAACCTGCGCTCCCTCACCGGCGGCGGCCTGACGGGACAGGGACTGTTCAACGGCAACCGTACCCAGAGCGGCAGCCTGTTCGCCCAGCACACGGACTATATTTTCTCGTCCATGGGCGAGGAGCTGGGCTTCGTGGGGTGCCTTGCGATCATGATTATGGAAATGGCCATCATCGCCCGGTGCATCTATGTGGGTATGCACTGCCAGGACTATATGCGCCGTCTGGTATGCTACGGTGCCGCGTCCGCGCTGATGTTCCAGGTGATGATCAACACCGGCATGTGCATCGGCGTTATGCCCGTTATCGGCCTGACCCTCCCGCTGATCAGCTACGGCGGCTCCTCGGTGGTTTCGATCTACGCCATGCTCGGACTTGTCTCCGGTGCCCACGCGCGACCACAAAGTCTGAGCCATGAACGATACGTGCAGCCATACAGGTGAACAAGCCTCATGCGCCCCGTCCTTTTCAGGGCGGGGCGCAAAAAGAAAAAAGGAAATTCCGGAAAAAGTGGTTGACTTTCCGGAAAAACGTGGTATAATAAGCTCTGCTTCGGTATGGAGGCATAGCTCAGCTGGTTAGAGCGCATGCTTCACACGCATGAGGTCACAGGTTCGAGTCCTGTTGTCTCCACCAGGTATTATATAGAGGATTTGTGTAACGGTAGCACACCGGACTCTGACTCCGTTTGCGGGGGTTCGAATCCCTCATCCTCTGCCAGGTCCACTGTAGTCGTAAGATTACAGTGGACTTTTTTTGCATTAAGGGCGCTCCGCTTTCATCGGAGCGCCCTTGATGCTTCATTTGATTGCCGCGCTGTTGTTCAGCAGCAGCGTGCTGTAGAGGAACAGCACGTCCTGGCCGTGGAAGTCCAGGAACCTGCCCAGATAGTCGCTTCGGATGTACCGAAGGTCTACCAGCGTCACTCTGGCGTAGTCGTTTACCAGCAGCGGAACGATGCTGCTTCCGAAGGAATCCCGGAATACAATCAGCTCCCGGTCAGTGGCCGCGTTGGGGTTCTCAATGGTCAGCAGACTCCGGGCGCCGGAGAGATACACGTCGTACAGGTCTTTGCTGTCTAACTTGGTCATGTCGTAGACAGCGGTGGTTTCTCCCGTTTCGTAGTCGTACACCCGGCAGTCGCCCAGCAGGTCGCTTTTCAGCAGGTACATGGTGTCCGGCTGCATAGGCAGCGCTGCCTGACCGTAATACACGCCGTAGAAGGGCTTGTCCACCGGGGTGACGGTGTAATCCTCCTGCCGGGGAGAGGACACCCCCAGTGCCTGACACAGCGTCTGCGCCGCCGGGAGCAGCCGCTCCTGCCGCCAATGGGTGTCGGTGCGGTAATAGTCCTGAATGGACAGGCTGTCCGTCAGGCGAACGGGAGACGCCCAGGGCATCCCGTCCTCCACCATGGCAAAGAGCCGGTCATAGTCCAGGGACAGTTGCCCGACAGACTGCGCCAGATAGTAGCCCTTGTCCGGGACGATGGCAAGGTAAATTCTGGAATCGGTGGAGGAAAGATAGGTTTCGTGTACGCTGCTGAACCGCTCCAGTGCGTGGCTGACCGAGGCTTCGCTCAGGGGATATTCCTGTGCCGCAGCATAGCCTTGGGAGATATAAATGCCGCTTTTGTCGCTTTGCCGCAGGACGAAGCGGTGGAACAGGGATTTCGCCTCGCGGAAAGTATCCCGCAGGGGGAACTGATCCAGACTGGCATCCTCAAAATCCGTCATGAAGCTGCCGTCCAGCAGTTTTTTCCCCTGAATGGCGGGCTTCTGTGCCAGCTGGCGGCGCTCCGCGACGGAAATGTCCCGATTGGGCGCCAGCCACGCCCACACAGCCAGCACCGCCCAGACGGCCGCCACGGTGATCGCGCAAATTCGATTTTTCATATTGCAGCCCCCTTAAAACCGGAAATACAGGAACGGGCTGAAGGAGCCGTCCACCAGATAGGCCGTGCAGACAATCAGCAGCGCCAGCATTGCCGCGGCCTCCAGCACAGCGCCCGCCTTCGTCCCGTCCATGCGCCGCGCCGCGTTTTTCACCACCGGCGTGGAGCCGAGAATGCCCAGCACGAACAGGACGGCATAGCTTTTCAGGTAGTACAGCGTTTCGGCGGAGGTCAGGCTCAGGCTGCCGAAGCCGAACAGTCCGGCAAAGTCCTGCCCCGCCTGGGCAAGACTGTCCGCGTTGAACAGGACGAAACTGAGGACTACCGCCAGCAGCACATACCCATGGCGCAGGACGCCCGGCAGCCTTTGCAGGACGGGAATCCACTTTTCCGCCAGCAGCAGCCCGGCAAACAGCAGCCCCCACAGCACAAAATTCCACGCCGCGCCGTGCCACAGCCCCGTAAGCATCCACACGGTGAGGATGTTCAGAACCCACCGCCAGCGGCTGACCCGGCTGCCGCCCATGGGGATATACACATAGTCCCGGAACCAGCTGCCAAGGCTGATATGCCACCGCCGCCAGAACTCCGTGACGCTTCCCGAGAGGTAGGGGTAGTTGAAATTCTCCACAAAATGGAACCCCAGCACCCGCCCCAGGCCGATGGCCATGTCGGAATAGCCGGAAAAGTCGAAGTAAATATTCAGGGCAAAGGCCACGGCGTACATCCAGTAAAACAGGACGGATTTTTCGCCGCTCTGTCGGAACAGCCGGATCAGCAGGGCAAAGTTATCCGCAAGGATGACCTTTTTCCCCAGCCCTACCAGAAACCGCCGCAGACCCACCGCCGCGTTTTCCCAGCTGTGCTCCCGGTGCTCCAGCTCCCGTGCGATGTCCGCATAGCGGACGATGGGGCCTGCAATCAGCTGGGGGAACAGGGCGACATACGCGCCGAAGTTGATGAGGTTCTTCTGTGCCGGGACGCTGCTGCGATAGACATCGATGGTGTAGCTCAGGCACTGGAAGGTGTAAAAGCTGATGCCGACGGGCAGCGCAAGATGAAGCAGCGGGATTTTCAGGCCGGTGACGGCGTTCAGACTGCCGATGAAGAAGTCCGCGTACTTGAAAACCCCCAGCAGCCCCACGCTGATGACGATGGACGCCAGCAGCCAGCGCTTTTTCCGCTTCCGGGAGCGTTCGATGCCCAGGCCGCAGACGTAGCACAGCACGATGGTGAACGCCATCAGGGGCAGCAGCCGCAGCTCCCCCCAGCCGTAAAAAATCAGGCTGGCAAGGAGCAGAACGGCGTTTTTTCCCTTCCGGGGCGTGAGAAAATACACCGCCAGCACCGCCGGGAGGAAATAATATAGGAAGGGAATGCTTGAAAAAACCATAGGCGTGTTCGCTCCTGAGAACTCTTATAAAAATGGCAGCGATGGAATCGCTGCCATTTTGGAAACCTTAAATCACAAATTCGGGTTCGCCGACGACCTTGCCGAAGGCGTCCACAAAGGACTGGGCGGTGAGGTCGTAGCTGGTGTCCAGCATAATGAGCATCACCACGTCACGGTAGCCGGTGACCAGCATGTCGTCCGCTTCCACGCAGACCCACTTGCGGGGGTTGATGCCGGACTTCATGGCTTCGGCGACGGACTTGATGTCCTCACCCGGCGCGACCCGCACCATGACCATGGAAAAGGCGATGGAGCCGATCATCGGCTCGAACACCGCAGCCTCCGTCAGTACGCCGGCGTTATCCAGACCGGTGCTGCTCTTGATGGCCCACTGCCCTTCCTCGCTGGTGTCGGTGAGGTCGATGGTCTCGACGCCGCCGTCGAACTCCACCGGCTGCTGGGCAACGATTTCGTTCAGCAGCTCCTCCACGGTTCCCTCCACCTGATCGGGGGAGGTGGTTTCCGTGGGCTTGGATCCGGCACAGCCGGAAAGCAGGGACAGCGCCATGGCTGCCGCCAGAATTGCAGTTAAAAATCTTTTCATGTTTCATTTCCTCCTGAAATTATTTCGGGTAAATCGTCTCTTCCAATAAGCATGCCCCAAAAACAGCAGGAGCATACCGGCGGCCGCGCCGCAGCTGTCAATGCACACGTCCCGGATGCCGGGGCTGCGGCCGGGGACGAAGATCTGGATGGTCTCGTCGATGCAGGCAGCGGCCACGCCCAGGGCGAACGCCGGAAGCCGCTTTTTCCCCAGCATCCCGAACAGCCAGCCAAGCAAAAGTCCCAACGCGCCGAACTCGGCAAAGTGGGCAAATTTCCGCAGCAGGCCGTCGCCGCCGGAGGGAACCGCTTCGCCGGGGGTGAACACGCCGTCCAGCAGCGCTTTCAGCGTGCCGCTGATCTGTCCGGAGACTTCCGCCGGGAGCAGGGAATTGCCCCAGATAAAGACCAGATTGCAAAGCAGAAGCACAGTACACAGCGTCATGCGGCGCTTTGTGCGCTTCACGCCAGAACCCCCAGATGCTCCAGCAGGATCTTCACGCCCAGCAGAATCAGAATGACGCCGCCGGCAAACTCGGCCTTTTTCTCATACCGGCTGCCGAACACGTTGCCGATCTTCACGCCCAGAGCGGACAACAGGCAGGTGCAGATGCCGATAAACGCCGCCGCCAGCCAGATGTTCACGCTGCCGACCATGGCAAGGGAAATGCCGACGGCCAGCGCGTCTATGGAAGTCGCCACGGCCATGAGAAACATGGTCTTGACGGACAGGTCGGCGTCCTTTTCCGGGTTGTCACCGGATTCGTCTTCCTTCTCCAGCGCTTCCTTCAGCATGTTGATGCCGATGATGACCAGCAGACCGAAGGCGACCCAGTGGTCGAACGCTTCAATGGCTTCGGCAAACAGCGAGCCAAGGAAAAAGCCGGTCACGGGCATCAGCATCTGGAAGCCGCCGAACCAGAGGCCGCAGGTCGCCTCCGCCTTCAGCGTTGCCTTTTTCATGGCAAGACCCTTGCATACGGATACCGCAAAGGCGTCCATACTCAGCCCCACCGCCAGCAAGAACAGTTCTCCGATTCCCATAAAAAATCCTCCGTACTGAATACAAGTCAGCACAGAGAAACGAAGAGACTGTGCCGGCCTGCAAAAGTCTCGTCATTTCAGGCTGAACCGGGGCCTCACCAGTATGTCGATTCAGTCCCGCGTTGTGCGCCGACTACTCCCTCTTCACGGCGCATTATAACAAAGATTCCTCCGCTCGTCAAGGCAAAGCGGAGGAATACACAGTTATTTTACAAATGGCTCATTGCCCATTCCACGACCAGCACCGCGGCGCTGCTGCTGAGGGCGACCACGATCAGACTCTTGCCCCGGTAGGCCAGAATCACCGCTACCACCAGCGCCGCCGCGCCGCTTAAGATAGAAGCGGTGCTGCTGAGGATGGAGGGGAACGTCATGGCCGTCAGGCAGCAATAGGGAACGTAGTACAAAAACGAGCGCAAAAAACGGCTCTTAATGGGCTTGCGGAAGATTGTCATGGGCAGGACGCGGATGAGGTAGGTCGTCAGCGCCATGGCGAGGATGTACAGATAAATGTTCATGCCGCTTCCCTCTCTTCCTTCACCGGGAACAGCGCGGCGCAGATGGCGGCGGCTGCCACGGTGCAGATCACGATGGACAGTCCCGGGGAAACGGTTTTCAGCCCCGGCGTCCAGGAAAACAGGCTGCTGAAGATCAGCGCCAGCACCACCGCGACAAAAATGTCCCGGTTCTTCTTCGCGGGGGGCACCACGATGGCGATGAACATGCCGTAGAGCATGACCCCCAGCGCCGTCCGGATGGAGAGCGGCAGGATCGACCCGGCCAGTGCGCCGCACAGCGTCCCCAGCGTCCAGCCGATAAAGGGCAGCGTCCCCAGCCCCAGCAGGAACGGCACCGTCAGGGGTGCTTCCCGCGCCATAGCCAGGGCGAAAATTTCATCCGTATTGAAAAACGCGATCAGAAGCCGGGGCAGCAGGCCGATCTTCTCGCCCATCCGCTGGCTCAGCGCCAGGCTCATCAGGGCGTAGCGGCTGTTGATGACCAGCTGGGTCAGCACCATTTCCCACAATGTGGCGGCGGCGACGATGAGGGTCAGCCCCGCAAACTGCCCTGCGCTGGTCAGATTCGTGGCGGAGATCAGCACCGCGTCCAGCGTTTTCAAGCCCTGCGACACGGCCATGGCGCCGAAGCCGAAGCTCACCGAAAAATATCCCATCCCCACAGGCAATCCGCGGTTGACGCCCACGCGGTATTCATTGTTGTTCATAAATAACACTTCTCTATGTCTCTTTTTTCCGGCAAACGCCGCCGGATGGTTAGCTGCGGACGCCCTGATATTCCATCAGCTCCAGAACGTCCTGTCCCCGTTTGGTCAGCGCCATGCTGCCCCGGACGGGGCTGGCGTCATAGGCGGGGGTATGGTAATCTTTCAGGGGCTTGTCATAGTCAAGGGAAATCAGGCCCTTTTTCTCCAGAATTTGCAGCAGAAGCTCTCTTCCCGCTTCCTCCGGGAAAACCGGCGCTTCCTTTTCCTGAATCACCGGCAGAAAGGCGCACTCTCCCAGCCGGTGCAGAAAGCTGATCTCTTCTTCCGTAAGCTCCAGCTCCAGACCGCACCCGGAACAGCCGCCGCTGCATCCGCCGCAGGATTCACATTTGCTCATATTGGTGTCCTCCCGTTTCTTTCAGGGTATCATAGCAGATGGGCGGCGAAATGTCAAATTGTCTGGAAAGACCAGTCCATTCGACGCACCCCTTGCGCTTTTTTCAAAATTAGGGTATACTATCATCACAGAAAAATACCAAGGAGGAATTGTTATGTCCGTCATGCACATTACGAAGACCAACTACGACGAGCTGGTGAAAAACAGCGATAAGCCCGTGCTGCTGGATTTCTGGGCGCCATGGTGCGGCCCGTGCCGGATGGTCGGCCCCATTGTGGAGGAGATCGCCCAGGAGCGGGAGGATATCGCCGTGGGCAAGATCAACGTGGACGAGGAAGTGGAGCTTGCCATGGAATTCGGCGTCGCCAGCATCCCCACGCTGGTGGTCGTGGAACACGGCGAGGTCATGAACAAGGCCATCGGCTACATGCCGAAGGCAGAGATCGAGGAACTGCTGGGCTGACATGGCAGACCCCATAGGAACGTTCAGGCGGCGCTTTTAAGCGCCGCCTGAATTTTTTACTTTTTGTGCTGGTAATAGTACTGCTTGATGGCTTGGAACGACTCGTCGCTGATGACGTGCTCGATCCGGCACGCATCGTCGGTGGCGGTCTTTTCGTCCACGCCCAGACGGATCAGCAGCTCCGAGAGCACCGTGTGGCGCTCGTAGATCGTCTCCGCCAGCTTTTTCCCGGAATCCGTCAGCGTGATGGCGCCGTCTTTTTCCATGAGGATATACCCGCCCTCCCGGAGAATGCCCATCGCGCGGGAAACGCTGGGCTTGGAATACCCCAGATATTCGCTGACGTCAATGGAGCGGACATACCCGCTTTTCTTCGCTAAAACCAGTATAGCCTCAAGATACATTTCACCCGATTCCCGTACAGTCATTCGGCTCATCTCCTTTTTATAAGGATATCACACTTTCCCACCGAATGCAAGCAGCGGATCTCCTGAAAAAAGGAAAGTTTCAGATAGACCCTAAGAAGTCCGGCGGGAGGTGCGCGGGCGGCCGCCCCTCCGGGAACTGCGCAGAAAATGATTATAAAAACAGTAAAATGGCGGTTTACAAATTTATTGTTTTGGTTTGCAATGGAGTAATACTATTTCCTGACTAAAATTAAGATTTTAATCAGGAAATAGTATCAGAGCCAGAACCGTGATGGAGAACATGCAGTTCATCGGCGGAACGTCGGTGACACGTCTGGAAAAGAACCGCAACCGCCTGTCCCGAACCAACAGCAGCGGCTACAACGGCGTGTACTATAACCCCCGGTCGGAAAAGTGGGTCGCCCAGATCACGTTCAAAAGCAGGACGTATTACCTCGGCTCCTTTTATAAGCTGGAAGACGCCGTGGACATGCGGCGAAAGGCGGAAACCCAGATTTTCGGGAATTTCTTCAGCTGGTACTACGGCCTTTACCCGGAGAAAAAGCAGGTTCAAAGCAGATAAGTACGAATAGCGCCCCGATACGCGGCTTTCCGCATATCGGGGCGCTTCCGCTTGGAATTACAGCTTCAGCAGGTCGCTGAAGGTATTCAGCGGGTAAGTTGCAAGACCGCTCTTGGCCGCGGGGCCGATGCCCGCGCTGTGGAAGCCGCCGGCAGCCGCCGCCTGAACGCCGGCCAGCGCGTCCTCCACCACCAGACACTGATCGGCAGGCAGATTCAGCATCTGCGCCGCCATGGTGAACACCTCGGGATCGGGCTTGGAGTGGGTGATGTTGTTGCCGTCGGACACGGCGTCAAAGTATCCGCCAAGACCGATGCGCTCCAGAATCAGGGGCGCGTTCTTGCTGGAAGAACCGATGGCCAGCTTGATTCCCCGGGCGCGCAGAGCGTTCAGGGTATCCCGGACCTCGTCGGACAGGTCGGCGGGGGTCATGAATTGCAGGGACGCCCGGTAGAGGTCGTTCTTCTTCTCCGCAAGGCGCACCTTGTCCTCGTCGGAAAGGGCGGGGCCGTGGTACTCCTCCAGCACGATTTCCAGACTCGCCATCCGGGAAACGCCCCGCAGACGGTCGTTTTTCGTCTCGTCAAAGGGAATGCCCAGGGAGTCGGCCAGCGCCTTCCATGCGAGGAAGTGGTAATGGTCGGTGAAACAGATCACACCGTCCAGATCAAAAATAACTGCTTTGTAGTTCATAATGCTGTAATTTCTCCTTTTTCTTGGGTCAGTTCCGCGCGATACCATTTGCCTTTCACGCAGAACCGGAACGAAACGCGCTCCCATTCTTCCGGGAGGCAGGGATTGACCTTTGCGCCGTCCTCCGTCACTTCCAGACCGGCGAATCCCTGTGCCAGCACCTTCCATGCACCGCCAGCAGCCGCGGGATGGGTGCCGCCAATGTACACAAGACCTGCCCACTGCTTGCCGCCGCCGTCCCAGTCCGCCTTGGCGGATTTCAGGAAGAAGGGGTAAGCGCTGACGGCGTCGCCGCACCGGCAGGCGAGCAATGCGTACATGCAGGCGCTCAGAGAGGAGCCATGCTCCGTCCGGGGGGAGTAGTAGTCCCAGTTTGCTTTCAGGACGCTCCGGGGATAGTCATTGTGGAAGAACTCCAGCATGGTCACCACGTCCGCCTGTTTGATGACCTGTGTGTGGGAGGCCACGCCGTAAGCGCCGCCCCAGTATTCTCTGGGGTCGAGAAGACGGCTGCGCACGGTATCGACGGAGGTATCCTCCAAGTCAAAGTAGCCGTCAAACTGCTCGATGACGCCGTCGCCGTTGGGGGACGGGATGTACAGCTGGCGGGAAGCGTCTTCCAGCTTGGGCAGAAGCTCCTCGGCACCGGTCTGGGCGCAGAATGTCCAGTAGGCATCCGGGTCGGCTTCCTTCAGGAGCTTCGCCGCCTGACATGCCCAGAAAATGGTCGCCTGCGCCATCTTGTTGGTGTAGGCATTGTTGTTCACCCGCTCGTGGTACTCGTCCGGGCCGATGACGTCGTGGATCTCCCACCGGTCGGAGGTGGCGCGTTTCAGGAGCAGAGAGTAGTAGAACCGGGCGCATTCCAGTACGGTTCGTGCGCCGCCCTCGGCCAGCAGTTTGGTGTCCCCGGTGACGGCGACGTACTGCATGATGGCTCTGGCCACGGCGGAGGAAATATGCACCTGCTTGTCCTTGAAGAAGGTGCGCATGGGTCTTCCGGTGAACACGTCGGTGACGTTGTAGTCCGAGCAGCCGTCATAGCCGCCCTCCTGACTTTCCCATGCGTAGAACGCACCCTCCCAGCCGTAGCTCTTGGCCTTTTCCAGAGCGCCGGGCAGGGTCTCAATGCGGTAGCGCACCATGGAGCGGGCGACCTCCGGCTGGGTGTAGAGGAAGTAGTCCAGAATGAACATTTCGCTGTCCCAGAAGATGGCACCCTTATAGGTCTGTCCGGACAGACCCCGGGCGGGGATGGACAAATCGTCCCGGTGTCTGGGGGCGATGGAATTCAGGTGGTAGAGGGAGTAGTTGAGGGTGTCTCTTGCAATGTCGTCGCCGGTCAGCTCCACCTTGCCCACAGACCAGATGTTTTCCCAGTTGTTCGTGTGGGTGCGGAGCAGAGCGTCAAAGTTGGCCGTTTTCAGCGCATCTTCCACGGCGGCAAGGGGGTTCGGGCAGTCCAGCGTGGTGTAGACGGCGCTGACGCTGGTAAGGGTGAGGGATTCCCCGGCTTTCAGTGCGGCGCGGCAGCGGAAACCGCTGTCTCCCTCCGGGACGGTCTGACCGCCCACGGCGATACAGCGCCGACCTACGGCGACTTTATCCTTGCCGTTCTGGACGTCCGCAAGGCAGAAAACGGTGTCGCCGGTGATGTGATAGTCAAAGGCATTGTAGTGGGGGCCGTAGATTTCCCAGATGTTTTTGTCGATGTCCGCTGTGACCTCTACGGTCATGGGGGCGGACACGGTGACGGTGTACCGGGAGAGGATCAGGTGGTACTGCCCCATGTGGGCGGCGCGGCTGCTTTCCACGGTGACGGTTCCGGCGGCTGCCTGCCAAGCGGTTTCCCGGGAGGCGATGCCGTGGCGGTAGTCAAGGTTCTGGGTGTGGCTGAGGGGTTCCTTTTCCGGCAGAGCGAACACTTCTCCGTCCACCGAAAGAACCGTGTGCAGCGGGTTCGGGGCGTTCAGGGGTTCCCGCCAGCCGTCGCCGACCCGGTCGTAAATGCCCGCCAGATTGACTGCCGCCAGCTGGTCCTTCCCATGCTCGTCCAGCGTGCCGCGAATGCCGAGGTATCCGTTGCCCACCAGAAAGCGGTTGCCATTATCGGCAGCCGCTTCCGGGGAAAAATCATGACGTTCGATCGTCCATGCCATTGGTTATGCCTCCCTGACGTGCACCAGCGGTGCATCCGCAACGGTCACTTTCTCGCCGTAAAGCCCCAGCGTTACCGGCGCGCCGGAGAGACGCTCCAGCGTGACCTTTTCCTGAGACACGGTGACCCGCAGGACGCTTCCGCCGGCCTGGATGGTGAAGCTGTACTGCTTCCACTGGGCGGGGATGCAGGGGGACAGGTTCAGCAGGTCGCCGTCGCAGTTTAGGCCGCCGAAGCCGTAGACAATGTTCATCCACGCGCCGGCGATGGACGTGGTGTGCAGACCTTCGCAGGTATTGCGGTTGTAGTCGTCCAGATCCATGCGGGTGGCAAAGCCGAAGTAATCCTCCGCCTTCTGCATCCGCCCTAAGCGGCAGGCCAGAATGGAGTGGATGGACGGGGACAGGCTGCTTTCGTGGATGCAGCGAGGCTCGTAGAAGTCGTAGTTGGCGGCCAACTGCTCCTGCGTGAATTCGGAACCGTAGAGCATCAGGAACATCAGGACGTCTGGCTGCTTGATCATGCTGTTGCGGTAGATCCGCTCATACGACCAGTGGGAATACAGGGGGAACTGGTCTGCGGGGATGGCGGCGATGTCCAGCTCCGGCAGATGGAAATAGCCCATGTGCTGCTCGAACAGCTTGGTGTCCTCGTCGTAGGGGATGTACATGCTGTCGGCCTTGTGCTTCCAGTCGGCCATTTCCTCGGGTGTGACGTTCAACTTCGCCAAGGAAGCCTCGTCCATCTGCGCCAGAGTCTCCAGCGTGTAGCGCAGGGTCTTCTGGCCCATGAAGTTGGTGTAGGCGTTGTGGTGGACCATCATCTGGAATTCGTCGGGACCCATGACGCAGTAGTAGCCGTACTTGCCGGTCACGGGGTCAAAATCGCCCCGGGAAGCCAACATCCGGCTGATCTCCACCAGCATTTCCGCGCCGCCGGTATACAGGAACTCCGTGTCCCCGGTCTGGTGAACGTAGTTCCACAGGCCGTAGGCAACGCCGGTGGAGGCTTGCAGCTGCAAACTCGCGTGCTGCCACAGGTCGCAGCATTCCCGGCCGCTGATGGTGGCGATGGGATAGAACGCGCCCTTGCAGTCCAGCGCTGCGGCGCGCTCTTTGGCCTCGGGCAGGGTGTCGTAACGGAATTTCAGGAAGCTCTTCGCCGCCTGAGGATTGTTGAACAGGTAGAAGGGCAGACAGCAGACCTCGCTGTCCCAGAAGGTGTTGCCGTTGTAGGCTTCGCCGGTAAGACCCTTTGCGCCGAACACCGCGCCGTATTTGGCGGTGTGGAGGGTCTGGTGCAGCTGGAAGATGCAGAAGCGGATGCCCTGCTGGTTCACTTCGTCGCCGCAGATCTCAATGTCGGAGACCTTCCACTGATTTTCCCACCATGCGGCGGATTCCGCTTTCAGAGCCTCGTAATTCGTCTGCGCCAGAGCGGTGTTCGCTTCGGCGATCCGCTGGGACAGGGACTCCTGCTCGGCGGCGTTCTTTCCGGTGAGCAGAACCACCACACGCTCCAGCTTGGCGGACTGACCCGGATTCAGCACGGCGTGGAAGCCGTTGGAGGCGATCCCCGCTTCCTCCTGCCATGGGGTGCCGGGCAGACCGCGGAAAGCCGCCGCGGCATAGACCTGCTGTTTCGTGGTCTTGGTGGCGGCGAGGATGCGGCACTGGTTGCCGTCCGCACCCGCCATTTCCGTCTCGAACATGGGCGCTTCCGCGCTGACGTGGGGACGGGTGAAGTCCAGACCGGCGCGGAAGGTCACGTCGGCAGTGCCGGTGACGGCCTTCAGCGTGACCTTCTGGCCGACGAACTGCTCTTTTTCCATGGAGGTAAAGCGCTCGAAGGCGACCTCCACCGTGGTCTTATCGTCCACGTGCCACAAAAAGCTTCTGGTCAGGATGCCGGTACGCAGGTCCAGCACCCGGTGAAAGTCCGAGAAGCGGCTCTTTGCCAGATCCAGCGTCTCGCCATTGCAGGTGATGCGGGTGTAGACCCAGTCCACGGTGTTGACCATGAACTCCGTAAAGGACAGCATTCCCTTGTAGCCGGACTTTTGCAGCATCCGGCGCTCGTAGACGCCGTTCAGGTAGCTGCCGACCAGACTTTTGCCGGAATAGCCCTCGTCAAAATAGCCCCGAAGGCCGGTATACTCGTTGCCGAGGGAGAAGATAGATTCCGCCGCCTGACTGTGCTTCGGATCGAACCCGTCCTCTGCAACGATCCAGGGGTGGATTTGAAAATAACGATCAGCAAATTTTCCCATAAATTATCCTTTGATTCCTCCCGACATAACGCCGCCCATGATCTGCTTCTGGAACACCGCAAAGAGAATGGTAGGCGGGATGATGGAATACAGCACCGCGCGGATTATGTCGATCTGGTTTGTTTTGATAGATGTCTGGAAGGAGTAGAGTTTGACCATGATGGTCTCCTTGTCGGTGCCGCTGAGCAGCAGGAAGGGCATCAGAAAGTCACTCCACGCGGCGGTAATGGCGAAGATGGCCACGACCACGATGATGGGCTTGGACAGGGGCAGCACGATGCGGGTGAAGACGCCAAAGGTTCCGCAGCCGTCGATGCGCGCCGCGTCGATATAGTCCCTGGGCAGGCTCTCGAAATAGTTCTTGAACAGAATGACCCAGTAGGCGTTGGCACCCATGGTCAGCCAGAGGGGCACAAAGCTGCCCGTCAGGCCGATCTTCTTGATGTTCACGAACAGGGCGACAAAGCTCGTCGTGGGAGGGATGAGCAAGCACCACATGACCAGCGCCAGAACGATCTTGTGCCCCTTTGGCTTCAGAACGGCCAGCACGTAGGCCATCAGGCCGTTGAAGAAAATGGCGCACAGAACGCCGCCGGCCACCGCAATGCCGGAGTTGATGTAGTATTTCGTAAAGCCGAAGTCGTTCCATGTCTTGACCCAGCCGGCCCAGTCCGCGTTCTTGGGCAGGATCTGGGTAGTGCTCAGATATTCCGTCAGATTTTTCAGCGAGCTGCACGCCAGCCAGAACACCGGGTACAGCGCGATGAGGGTAATGGCGAAGCAGGCAATGTAGATCATGACCAGCCAGAACTTCGTCTTTTTGGATTTTACGTCATAGAAGCGGATGGAACCGTCTTCTTTTCCCTGATAATTACCGAAAAAGCTCATAGTCGTTCCTCCTCAGTCCTTTTCCGCGCTGTTGACGATGGCGTAGTAAATCACGGTCAGGAAAATCAGAATGATGCAGACCTCCACGGACAGCGCGGCTGCCTGAGAGAACTTCATCTGCTGGAAGGCCAGATTGTAGACCAGCTCCATGATGGAGATACTGGCGTTGTTGGGGCCGCCGTTGGTCATCAGCATCGGCTCGTAGAGGATCTGGAACACGGCCAGGATCTGGAGGATCAGCATGGTCTTTCCGGTTTTCAGGATGGTGGGCATGGTGATGGAGAAGAAGCGGCGGATGGGGGACGCGCCGTCGATGGTGGCAGCCTCATACAGCTCCGGGGAAATGCCGGAGATGCTGGACATGTACACCAGCGCCGTGCTGCCTGCCGCTTTCCACGTCATGGCCACGACGATCCAGAAAATGACCCATTTCTCGTTGGTCAGGAAGTTCACCGGGCCGACGCCGATCTTGGCAAGCAGGATGTTCAGGACGCCTCTGTTGCCGGTGCCGAAGAAGAAGGTGAAGATCATGACTGCCGCGATGGAGGGAATGACGTTGGGGTAGTAGGCAGCCACCCGGAAGAAGCCCCGGAAATGGCTGACCTCAGTGATGAGCGCCGCAATGATGACCGGCACGCAAAGACCGACGAACAATGAGCAGACCGTATACTTGACGGTGTTGATCCATGCAATCTTGTAGGCAGGCTGGACAAGGAGCTTCTTATAGTTCGCGAAGCCCACAAACTTCCCCAGATTCACGCCCTTGGTCTCATAGAAGGACATCCGCACGGTCTCCAGCAGCGGGCCCCATACGAAGAAGGCAAACAGCAGCAGACTTGGAACCATCAGCAGCCACGCGGCCATGTCACGACGGAATGCTGCCCTCTTGTTTGACAGGCGAACACCATTCTTTTCTTTTAACATTTCAGAAGTCACCTCACGCTTACGCAGTTTTTTGTTTGGGATATATCTGAGAAACGCAAAGGGCGTTTCTTTGGAAGCCTCTCAGATATACCCCAAGAAGCCGCCGCATATGCGGCGGCCCCCATGGTTACAGTTTACTATACGGAGTCAAAAAGCGCAAGACTTACATGGCATCCAGAACGGCCTGATAGTCGGCATTGGCCTGCTCCATCAGAGCGGGGATGTCAACACCGGCGGGGTCCGCGCAGATAGCCTGCAGGACGTCGTTCAGCAGCTTGTACATGGTCTGGGTGTCGCCCGGCTCCTCGGTGCGCAGAGCGCCGGCTTCCTTGGAGAATGCGAAGTAGTCATTCCACAGGTTCATGTCAACATTGCTGTACTCTTCGACGACCTTGTTCTGCTCGTCAACGACAGCGCCAATCCAGGCGGGGAAGCTGGGGATAACGGGGATGGAGTTGTCGGCACGGTACTGAGCGTCAGCGATCCAGCCTTCCTTGGCGGCGTCGGTGACCTCGGGGGACTTGCCCATGATTTCCAGATAATCCAGAGCCCAACGGACTTCATCGTCAGTAGCGTCGGGGGAGAAGAAGTAGGGGGTGCCGCCCATCAGGGTGAAGTGGCCGCCGGGGCCTGCGGGCATGGGAGCGAGGAAGAACTCGTCGGCCTTCATGCCGCGGTAGCTGGGCTGATCGACAGCGTCGTTGGCAGCGATGTACATAGCGGCAGTGCTGGTGCCGATGCGGTCAAAGCCGGTACCCCAGTTTTCCTGAGTGGGATCGTCGGTGACGCACTTGTCAGCGACCATCTTCTGGACCCACTCCATAGCGGCAATGGCTTCGGGGGCGTTCAGGTTGGAGGTGTAGGAGCCGTCATCGTTGGAGATGACCAGGTTGGCGCCGAAGTTCCAGGCGATGTTGGACCAGTGCCAGCCGCCGCCTGCGTCGGAAGCCTGCATGCAGAAGCCAGCAACGCCGGTCTTCTCACGGATGATCTTGGAGTACTCGTAAACTTCTTCCCAAGTGGTGGGGTACTTGACGGTGCCGTCATCGTTCACGAGGCCGGCCTGCTCAAACAGGGGGATGTTGATCATCAGGCCCAGGGAGTAAGCATCACGGGGAACGCCGTAGACGCGGCCGTCCTCGTCGGACAGCAGGTCACGGATAGCGGGGCTCATGGAGTCCAGCCAGCCCTTCTCTTCCAGAATGTCGGTGATGTCCTTGACCAGACCATTGCGGATCAGCTTTTCAGGCTCGGTGTACCAGGACTCGAACACAGTGGGAGCATTGCCGGCGGTAGCCAGAGCAACGTAAGTATCGGGGGAGTACTTGTAGTAAGCGGGGATGGCTTCTACATCGGGATGCAGAGCGTTGAACGCGGGAACATAGGTGTTCTCGTGAACAGCGATGGCTTCGGTCTGCGTGTCCTCAGGCCAGATGCCCAGAGTGATGGATCCGGACTCGGCGGCGGGAGCAGCGGTGGTGTCGGCTGCTGCGGGTTCAGCGTTGGCAGCAGCGGGAGCCTTGGTCTCTTCCGCGGTCTTGTTGCCGCAGCCGACGAACAGGCCGAGAACCATGACCAGTGCCAGAACCAGGCTGATGAGCTTGATCTTCTTCATGTTTCATCCTACTTTCTTCAAATTAGTTTCACGTTAAACCACACATAACATTAGATAAGCTGAAGAGACTTTCTATGTAATCTGTTGGTTTATCGTTTAACCATATGATAACAAAAAGTTCGGAATTTGTAAATTGGGAGATTATACATATTTGCGGTCTGCTTTTTGGTGGAAACTAACAAACGGCCGGGATGGCTTAGCCTGTCCCGGTCGTTTGGACGCGATATTTGCGGATACTATATTTTACGGACGCTGTCCCGGCAGATCAGCTGCACCGGCAGAATGCGGTTGTGAACGTCTACCAGCTCCCCCGCTAGGAGCCTCAGCATACACTCCGCCGCCATGCGGCCCTTTTTCATGGCCTCCTGACGCACGGTGGTCAGCATGGGCATGGTCATGCGGCTCCAGTTGATGTCGTCGAAGCCAACGATGGAAATGTCCCGGGGAACCATCCGTCCTGCCTGCTGTAAGCCGGACATGATGCCCGCCGCCAGCAGATCGGCGGTGGCGAATACGGCGGTGAAATCGTCCCGCTTCGCCAGCTGGGCGCCCTGCTCCATCATTTTCGTGGTGGAGAATTCGCACTCGTAGACCAGCGACGGGTCGAAGGGCAGGTCGCTCGCTTCCAGCGCAGACTTGTAGCCAAGCAGACGCTGCTCCACAACGCCGCCGACCTTGATGGCGGGGCTGGCGAAGACAATGCGCTTGTGGCCGTTTTCGATCAGGTGCTGGGTGGCGAGCCGCGCACCCTCAAAATCGGCAAGGCCGATGTTCACCATGTTCCCCAGATCGGAAATATAGCTGTCGGTCAGCACGACGGGCATGTCCAGATTCCGCAGGGTGTGGTAAAACGGCTCCGACTCGAACAGACCGGGCATGAATACGCCCTCCACGTTCCAGTTGCGCAGGAAGGCCAGCAGCTCGTCGCTTTCGGAAATCGCCCGGATCATAAGGAAATACCCCTGCTCCCGCAGGTTCTTTTCCACGGCGCTGGTTAAGTCCATGAAGAACGGGTCGGACATGAATTTCTCCTGATCCCGGGACTCCAGATGGTTGATCAGCGCCACGACCTTCGTCGAGCGGGTCTTGATCGCCCGGGCGGACAGGTTGGGCACGTATCCGCGTTCCCGGATGATCTCGGTGATGATGTCCACCGTGTTTGCCGAGACTTTATTGGTGCGGCCGTGAATGACGTTGCTGACCGTGGTGGTGCTGACGCCGGCCTCTCTTGCGATATCTTCAATCGTTACCATGGTGTTCCCCCAAAAGGATGTAAAAACAGACTTCTCTTAAGAACATTTTACGTTTAACTGCCCAATTTGTCAACAAGGAAATCCAAAATACCGACTTTTGGGGTAGAAATCAGACAGATTCGGCCTGTGCTGCGAATGCATTCTCCGTGCCCAGATTGTATGGGCAGACATCCCTGCATTTGTGGCACGCAATGCGCCAGCTTTTGTTCACGGGGTCTTCGCCGAAGGCGTAATTCCAGCAGCCCTGCTGGTTCATTTGGGGATTCTCCAGTGCGTGGATCGGGCACGCCTGTATGCACAGTCCGCAGCCGTTGCAGATCGGGGCTTTGACTGCGTCCGGCTCCAGCCTCTGCATACACAGGACGCCGCCCAGCCAGACCATACTGCCGAATTCCGGCGTGATCAACAGGGTGTGCCGCCCAATGGTGCCAAGTCCCGCCGCCTGCGCCGCGTGCTTCAGAGAAATGATGCAGCGGGAGCGCCCCGTCCGGGGGTCGTATTCGGCTTCGTTGGTTGGGATCGGCGCGCAGACCATCCCGCGCCGTTCCGTTTCGATGCAGAAATCCAGGGCAATGGCGTCCATTTTTGCCGTTATGGAGTTCCGCACTCTGGTATAAGGCGCGTGAGAGCTGCACAGCAGCGCCCCCACCGGGAAACGGCACGCGAATACGATCACCGACCGGCACCCCGGCATGACATCCCGGGGATGGTACCCCTCCGGCGCTTCCCCGAAGCGTTCCACGTCGGCTATCCCGCACAGATCCGCGCCCAGAGACTTCAGCAGCGCCTTTACCTCGCCGCTGCCTATTTTCGTATCCGTCACTTTGCCCCGTATACCTCAATCTCCGCCGCCTGACCGGCCGACGCGCCGGAGTTGGAGTAGAAGCGGAACAGGATATACTGACCCGCTACCGTTTCCGGGAAGGGCAGGTAGACGCTGTTGTCCGCCATGGGGTCGAAGGACAGGGTGGCCTTTTCGCAGACCGTGGTGAAATTCTCACCGTCGTCGCTGACGAGGACTTCCACGTCCTGGGTGCGCGCGCCCCAGATCTGGCGGGGGTTCAGCAGGATACGCGCGCCGGTCATTTCCATGGGCTCCCCCATGTCGATGGTGACTTCGTTGGGGTACGCGTCCGCCGCGCCTTCCCAATAGGTGAATCGGTCGCCGTCGTTGACGTTGCGGCAGTTATAGATCTGGGTCTGGCCGTTCTGGCGGGCGTCCTTCCCGAGAGCGATGTTCTCGCCGTAGTCGATGGGTTCGGTCTCCGGGATCGTCCACTCGGGATGCTCCTCAAAGCCTGTCTGGTCGGGGACGGTCACCAACGTGACGTTGGGGTTGGGCGTGTCGGAATGGCGGCTGGCCGCGATCCTGCGCATCGTAAGGCTCACGGCGGTGATGATAACGACACACAGGATCACGATGATCCCCCAGTTTTTACCGTTTTTGTTCATGAATGTGCCATCCTTTCCTATTTTTCGCTGCGCAGCAATGCCGCAACGGTCTCCGGCAACGCTTTGTCCACCGCAAAGTGAATGTTGTCCGTGAACTTGTCGATGGAGGTGCTGGGGTTGTCCGTCACGTTTTCGTCCGTGACCCCCTCGTCCCAGATGAACAGGTTGTTCACCGTGATATTGGTACACTTGTGTTCGTCGTCATAGCCCCGGATGTTGATGGGGCAGAAATTGCCCTCGATGAAGTCAATGGTGTCGTCTCCGCCCAGAACGTAGATGCCGTCAAAGGTAACGTCGTCCACCGTTCCCCGCTTCTTGGAGCTGGACCAGCTGCTGCTGGCGATGGTGATGTCGATGAGCTGGGCGTTCTCGCCGGCGTCGCCCTTGCCCATGGAGGCGTCCTCTACAATAATATTCTCATAGCGGATGGCCGAGACAGCGGCGTCGTCGGCGTTGTGGATGCTCATGACGGGCTTGTGGAAATTGTGCAGAACGGTGATGTTCCGGAAGGTGACGTTCCGGATGGTGGGATTCAGCTTGCCGCCTTTGTTGGTCTCGTAGCCGACCTCCATGGATTGGGCCAAGTCCGTCCAGACCTGACAGTTGTCAAAGCAGATGTCGGCGCTGTCGGTACCCTTGTTGGTGGAGTAGTTCTTGACCACCAGACTGTCGTCCCATGAGCGGACGAAGCTGTCGGACACCGTGATGTCCCGGCTGGACTGGATGGTGATGCCGTCGCCATTGGGACGGGCGGTGATGATCTTGACCCCGTCCACGGTGACATGATCGCAGTCATAGATGTTGATGCACCATGCGTTGGGGTCTAAAAGGGCAATGCCGCTGATGGCGATGTCCTTGCAGTTGCTCAGGCTGAGGGGAACGTAGGCCGTGCGCCCGGCCAGCATCCAGCTGTCGTTGTGGGATCCGTCGATGATGCCGTGGCCGCTGATCTTCGCGCCGGTCACCTTGTTGCCAAGAATGGTGCCCTGAATGATGGCACCGCCGGAGATGTACACGTCCATGCCGTCGGTGAGCACCATGGTGTCGATGCTCCACGCGCCGGGGCCGATGTATTTGACAGTGTCCGTGCTTTCCGTGGGGGCGTCATGGTCGATGGCGTTGGCGAAGATGTGCATGGCGTTCATGGCGCTGCCGCCCCACTCTATGGTGTAGACGTCCGGCTCGGCGATGGAGAAGGAGATCACATTGCCCGCCACCGTGGGGACGATGCCTTTGGCGAGGGGGCGCACCACCACGTCACCAAGCTCCGTCTGGTCGGTCACGGTGATTTCCATGGTCACCGGCGCACCCTCAAAGTCGAAGGAGGTTACCGGTGCTTTGGACAGAGAGGGTTTGTAGTTGTTCGCCCAGGAGTGGGTGTTGTTCACGGCGGTGTCGTATACGAACAGCTCGTTGCCGTCCACCTTCATGGCGGCGACGGTGGAGGCGGGGACCGGCTTGGGGCCTTCGTAGAGAACGAGACTTGCCCAGTCGGGCTGCGGGGTGAACAGGTCGGTGGTGAATGTCAGCACGCACAGGACGACGCAGATCACCGCGGCCACGGATAATATGGCGATCGCCACATTCAAGCCCTCAGGTTTAACGTTAAACTTCATAGAACCATGCCTTTCTTCTCAATCGATGTAAGCGTCCTCTCCACCGGAGAAAGCGCCCGCACGGGGCGGTTTTTCTCAGCGGGGAGACGGGGATATGGTTTCATGATACATGGCGCTGGGGGACTTGTCAAGGTCGCCCGCGGGGTGCGGGGAACGAACTGTGGAATGTTCACAAATTTTCACTGCCATTTTCTACGTTTTGGCAAGGCGATTCTGCGGGTTTCCGGTTAATGGCGATCAGGACAGCGCCGAAATATTTGCGCTTGCGGAGAAAGTCTGCGAGGCTGCCGCCGTAGTTGTCCACGCCGGTAGAGTTGCGGTAGGTGTTGTAGCCGATGAATCCCTCGTCTGTGTGGTGCAGCGCTGCGAAATGGGCACCCAGGCGGCACTTGCTCCGCCAGTGGTAGAACAGGATGCAGGCATCCGCGTTTTTTGCCGCCTCGTCGAAGCGTTTGGTGTCCACGACGATCTTCACGGGGAAGCCCCACTTCCGGAAGCACACCGCAGGCCCCCAGAAGGAGGTGCCGGTGTTGCCGTGGATCAGGGGCAGCTGCCATTCGTAGTAGCGGATCAGCGCCGGGATGTCCGTTTTGTACCCCAGAATTTGCAGGGCGTTCCAGGTGGCGACCCATCCGCAGCCCACGTCCGCCGAGGCACGCAGGCCGTAGCGGTACTGCTCCTTGGGGATATCGTGCTGGTTGTAGATAAAATCGTTCATAGGTGTTCCATATCCGGCTTTGTCGGCGTGCCGACCGGATGCTCCGCAATGTAATCGTCCAGAATGCTCGCCGCCGTCATGACCATCCGGACACAGGGGCGGGTTTTGTAAAATTCCGCCGTGCGGGGCGTGGGATTGGGGTCGGATGGCGGGTTGCTCAGAATTTCCCGACAGATAATGCTGCCGATCTCCTCCCGGAACTGCCCCGCAAGGTTCTGCACCAGCCGGTAATGGGCTTTTTTGTTCACGTCGTTCTCGCCGGGGTCGTCATAGCCGTACAGAAGCCCCGCCACCATCAGCATCCCGCTGACCGCACCGCAGACCTCCCGCATCCGCCCCATGCCGCCGCCGAAGGAGGACACCAGCTTCGCCGCGAAGCTCTTTTCAAGCCCCGTTACGTCGCCGAAGGCCTCCAGCACCGCCTGGGCGCAGTTGCTGTCGGATAAAAAGAGCTCCGCCGCCAATTCCCTGTGATCCATCGCTGTTTCCTCCGTATATTTGATAGAACCAGTTTACCGGGAGAAGGGGCAAATGTCAAGCCGGGATTCGCGCACAGATGGGCGATATGTGCCGGATTCGCCGAAATGGAATGGTAGGGCTCACTTCTGATTTGGAAGATTATACAAAAAACGCGGATGCACCGAAAAAGCTATTGACAATCGGAAACCGCAATGCTAGGATACACTCAAAATTGAATCGCTTGATAGAGGCGCGGTACTCATCAGTACCCTCCGGCAAGGTCGTGCAGCCGCCGAAGGAGAAAGGGATTACCGCCGAAGTGTGGGAAATCTGCCTGGGTTTTTCATGCTGGGTCGTCAGAGAACATCTGCCGGACTGTCACAAAAAATCTTTGTGAAGCGCTATCATTGGCTGTTCGGATCACTCCTTTCTTTTTGTGGGGTCTCCGCATTTCCATGGACCGCTTTCCAAAGCGGTTCATTTTTTATTCCAAAATGCGAAAACGCAAAAAGAAAGGTTGATCTTAAAATGAAGAAGCTTGTATCCGTTATCCTGTCCCTGCTCATGATTCTGTCCATGACCGCCTGTGGAAGCTCTGCTTCCGATGCCCCTGCCGCTTCCGCCGCACCCACTGCGGCCAGTTCCGTGGTTCTCTCCGGCGTGGAGGACGGCGTGCTCACCGTGGGCATGGAGTGTGCCTACGCCCCCTACAACTGGACCCAGATGGACGACTCCAACGGCGCCGTCCCCATCGCCAACAACCCCGGCGCTTATGCCAACGGCTATGACGTCATGATCGCCAAGAAGATCTGTGAGGCCAACGGCTGGGAGCTGGAGATTATGGCCATCGGCTGGGACGGTCTGGTTCCCGCGCTGAACGCCGGTCAGCTGGACGCCGTCATTGCCGGTCAGTCCATGACCGAGACGCGGCTTCAGGAAGTGGACATGGCAGGCCCTTACTTCTACGCTTCCATCGTCTGCGTCACCCGGAAGGATAGCCCCTTGGCCTCCGCCACCGGCATTTCCCAGCTTTCCGGCTCCTGCACCGCTCAGACCGGCACCATCTGGTATGACACCTGCCTGCCCCAGATCGAGGGCGCGCAGCTGATGCCCGCTTCCGAAACGGCTCCGGCCATGGTCATGGCCGTCACCTCCGGCACTGTGGATTACATCTGCACCGATATGCCCACCGCTATGGGCGCCTGCGCCACCTACGACAATCTGGTGATTCTGGACTTCTCCGGCAGCGAGGACAATTTTCAGGTAGACGCCGGTGAGATCAACATCGGTATCTCCGTGGTCAAGGGCAACACCACCCTGCTGGACGCCATGAATGCGGTCCTCAGCGGAATGACCGTGGAGGACATGAACCAGATCATGAACGAGGCGATTGCCGTTCAGCCCGCGATCTGAGGTGCCTCATGGATAAGCTTGCAAAACTCACGACCGACATCGGGAAGCTGTGGGAGACGTACTCCGGCGCTTATTTTACCGGCATCCGGAACACGCTGGTTCTGGCGGTGGTCGCGACCCTGATCGGCTGCGTGATCGGTCTGCTGTGCGGCATTCTCAACACCATTCCCTATACCCGGCAGGACCCGCCGGTCAAGCGCTTCTTCCTGAAGCTGCTGCGGGCGCTGCTCCGGATTTATGTGGAGGTGTTCCGGGGAACGCCCATGGTCTTACAGGCGGTGTTCATCTTCTACGGCCTGCCCTACTTCACCGACGGCGCGGTGGCCTTCAAGGGAATGGGCGGCATCTGGGTGGCAGCCATCATCGTGGTGTCCATCAACACCGGCGCGTACATGGCCGAATCCGTCCGGGGCGGCATTATTTCCATTGACCCCGGCCAGACCGAGGGCGCGAAGGCCATCGGTATGACCCATGTGCAGACCATGGTGAACGTCATCATGCCTCAGGCGCTGCGGAACATCATCCCCCAGATCGGCAACAACTTTATTATCAACATCAAGGACACCTCCGTGATGTTCGTTATCGGCTTCGTGGAGTTTTTCGCCACCCATCGGAACATTGTGGGCGTCAATCTGCTGTATTTTCCCTCAGCCGTGATCGAGATGGCGGGGTATCTGATGCTGACGCTGGCGGCGTCTTTCCTGCTGCGCCTACTGGAAAAGCGGCTGGATGGCAGCGACAATTACGAGCTGGTCAGTACGGACTCTTTGGCCATGAGCGCCGGTACCTATTCCCACCCCAGCCGCAAGACGCCCTTCGATGAGCGCAGCGGCGAGTTTGGTTCCGGAAGACCGAAAGGAGAATATTAATATGGAAGACGTGATTTTACAGGTCAACCACCTTTCCAAGTCTTTTGGAAGCCACGAGGTGCTCCGGGACATTGACTTTACCGTAGCCAAAGGCGACGTGACCTCCATCATCGGCGCTTCCGGCTCCGGAAAAAGCACGCTGCTTCGGTGCATCAACCTGCTGGAAACCCCCACCTCCGGCGAGGTCTGCTACCATGGAAAGAACGTGGCAGGGGGGGGCGTCAATGCGGCGGCCTACCGCGCCCATGTGGGTATGGTGTTTCAGTCCTTCAATCTGTTCAACAATATGACGGTGCTGGAAAACTGCATGGTCGGTCAGGTGAAGGTGCTGAAGCGGAGCCGTGAGGAAGCCCGGGCTCACGCGATGACCTATCTGGAAAAGGTGGGCATGGCGCCCTACATCAACGCCAAGCCCCGGCAGATCTCCGGCGGTCAGAAGCAGCGGGTAGCCATTGCCCGGGCGCTGGCTATGGACCCGGAGGTACTGCTGTTCGACGAACCCACCTCCGCGCTGGACCCGGAGATGGTGGGCGAGGTGCTGAACGTCATGCGGTCTCTTGCGCGGGAAGGGATGACCATGCTGGTGGTGACCCACGAGATGGCCTTCGCCCGGGACGTGAGCAATCATGTGGTGTTTATGAGTCAGGGCGTCATCTGCGAGGAGGGCGTACCCTCCGAAGTGTTTGGAAACCCGCAGAAGCAGGAAACAAAGGATTTCCTCGCCCGGTTCCGCAGCGCCTGATACTGAAAAGAGTTACCGCCGGGGCAATTGCCCCGGCGGTATTTTTTTGTCTTCTTGCGGCCGGATCACGATTACAGTACGCAATGTACGTTTTGCAGGTAGAAAACCGCGGAGTAGGTGGCGTTGCCCTGCACCATCGGGCAAGCAGTAATGGCATCAAAGTTCTTGTAACCGTCGAGTTTTATGTCAAAATATCCATTTGGCTCTGTGTAATTGATATCCTGTACAAATTCCCAGTTGCCGTTGTGCCTGACATAGATTTTCCACTTTCCATTCACCTTTGCACCATGCAAGCCGCCTGCCTCCAGATAGAATCGGAAGGAATCGCAGTCTTCTACTTCAAAGAATAATTCCAGAACAGAACTACGTCCGTTATTCCCGTAATGGTAGTACTCATCTGACCATTCTCCCCCAATTTCATCAATAGTAATTCCTTCTATTATACCATCGCGGCCTGCATGTAAAGTAGTCCCATAATAGTCCACGTCTTCATTCTCAGCCAGTGCGCCGTCTTCGTCGAAGTAGTACAGCGCGTTGTCGATTTCCTGAAGATCTACATACTTTTCGCCATCCTGAATGTAATAGCGCTTTCCGTTTATGGTGTGCCAGCCGTCCGTGAGGGCCTCTGTTTCCGTCGGGGCGGGAGGCTCGGTGTATGTGACTTTTTCGGTGGGGGCGGCTTCAGTAGCGGCAGGTTCTGTAGTCGCGATCGCTTTCAGCTCGTTCTGGGCATCGGTGCGGTTATGGAACGCGCGCACTGCAAGCAGAACTACGACCACAAGGGCGACGGCTGCCAGAATGATGGGAAGTCTGGACTGCCAGGAATTGTTTTTTCCGCTGTTATTCGCCGCCGGAGGGTTCTGCCATTGAGTGTCCTGCTGCTGGGGGTTCTGCCATTGGGCGGGTTGCTGCTGGATGGGCTGCGGTTGGGGTTCCTGCTGCTGGGGCTGCTGGACGGGCTGCTGAGGCTGCTGCCACTGAGGGGACTGCTGGGGCTGCTTCTGTTCTGCTCCGCAATAGGGGCAGAATTTCACGGTTTCCGCGATTTCTTTGCCGCAGTTGTAACAATACATGTTCCTCTCTCCTTTATTTTTTAATATATAACAACTATAACGCTTTGACCGGGCAATATCAACGAATTTGCATAGTATTCCTTGATAGCGACCTTACGATCCATGGCAAGATCTCAGCTGATACAGGTGATGCCCAAGCTTGCGTACAACCTCCCAGCCGGGAAAACGGACGCCTGGATATCCTGAATTCGTGCTGGATTCCTCCAATCTTCGGCGGATCGCTGATTCAGGCAAGCCCACCAGATGCTATTTTTTCATATTCCCGTGACCCGCTGCGGGTCGAAGCCGCAGACGGGGCAGGGGTAGCCGTGAATTTCCTCCATACAGCCAAAACAGCGGTCAAATTTCATGTTTCTCTCCTCTTTCAGTGGCCTGACGTTCGGTTCCGTGTTCCCGGTGATGACCACTATAATAAAATAATATCATCGCTTGATGATGTTGTCTACTGCCTATTTGATAATTTTATTATAGCAAGTTTACGAAATTTGCGGTTGCGCGGTGTGCGACAATTTTGAAAAAATTTTGCCCGGCTCTGGATGGCAGAACCGGGCGGGGTGGTTGTTAACGATTGCGGAATTCCTTAAGAATCTTACTGTCGGAGCAGATGATATCGGGCAGATTGTCACAGTCGTTGAACATACTGTCCATCTTCGTTACGGCGGAGGCGTCAAAGCTGGACAGATTCAGATTGGTCAGACTTGTACAGGAGCGGAACATATTACTCATGTCTGCCACGTTGGAGGTATCGAAACCGGACAAATCTAAACTGGTCAGATCTTCACAGTTGCTGAACATATAGTCCATGCTCGTTACGTTGGAAGTATCGAAGCCCGATAAATCCAGACCGGTGAGACGTTTGCAGCCTCCAAACATGGCGTCCATGTCTATCACGTTGGAGGTATCAAAGCTGGCCAGGTCCAAACTGGTTAGACTCTCACAGCAGTCGAACATAAAAAACATATGTGTCACGTTGGAGGTGTCGAAACTGGATACATCCAGACTGGTCAGACTCGCACAGTTTTGGAACATCGCACCCATGTCTGTCACGCTGGAAGTATCGAAGCCGGATAAATCCAAACTGGTCAGACTCGTGCAGTGGTCGAACATCGAACGCATGTCTGTCACGCTGGAAGTATCGAAGCCGGATAAATCCAAACTGGTCAGACTCGTGCAGTCGATGAACATCGCACACATGTCTGTCACGCTGGAAGTATCGAAGCAGTTCCCAAACTTGATTGTCTTCAGATTTACGAAATCTTGAAGCAACCATGAAGCATCGGGGTTTGGTGCGATCGCCCCGTCAGCGGCCACGTATAGATCTCCGTTATTCATCCAGGCCAGCACGCTTCTGTCCCCGGCTTCTGACACGTCCCATGCACTGCTGGGGGCGTTTTGCAGTGAGCTTTGGAAGGTTAGGGTATTTACGTCTTTGCGCAAATACTGACTCTGCCCCCAAAACGGGGTAGCAGAGATGTCGTCTTCATAGACAAAGTCTGCAGCCGCCATGGTATGGACTTCCATGGGAATAGTAGGAACTGTTTCTGTCGGTGCCGGTTCCGTGGCGACGGCCTGTGCAGCTGGGGCTTTCACGGAGGGGGCGGGGGCGGACTTTTTCCCGCCGCTGCCGATGGAAATGGCGAGGGCTATCACCGCGACCACCGCCGCAACGCCGGGTATCAGCCATTTGGAAAGCGGTCGCTCCGGCTTCACATCGTGCCGGGGCGGTTGGGTGGGCTGCGCTTCTGGGTTTATCGGTTGGGTCTTCTGGGCTACCGGTTCCGTCTCCATCGGTTTGGGCGGGGCTGACTCCCTTGCTTCCTGCTCTATTGGCTCTGATTCCGGCACTTTATCGAACGGCTTCGCCTCCCCCTGGAGACGGGTGAGCATTTGCAGGAGCGTGTCCATGCTCTGCGGACGATCCTGCGGGCGCATACGCATACAGTCCGCCAGAATGCCGAACTGCGCATGCGTCAGCCGAGGCTGGCAGGCCAGCGTATCGTCTATGGTGCGGTCGGTGGCGGGGGGCGGGAGAATGCCGGTGCAGCAATAGTAAATCGTGGCGGCCATGGCGTAAATATCCGTCCACGGGCCGACCTTTCCGCTCTTGCTGTACTGCTCAATGGGGCTGAATCCGTGCTTGGCCACCATCTGGGAGGACTGGACGCCGCCGTCGTTTCCCTGAATGTCCAAGTCCTTCGCCGCGCCCAGATCCAGCAAAATCAGCTTGCCGTCAGGCCGCACCATGATGTTGTCCGGGCTGATGTCCCGGTGGATAATGCCGTGCTCATGGACTTCTGCCAGTGCCTGCATGATGGGGGTCATGAGTTTGACGCAGCTGTCAAAGTCCATGGGGCCGTTCTTCTGCAATTTTTTCAGGAGGGTCTCGCCCTCGATGAAGTCCATGACGATGTAGGCTGTTTCGTTCTGGATGAAAACCGATTTCACCCCCACGACGCCGGGAATGCCCCCAAGCTTTGCCATTTTCCGGGCTTCCTTCAGGAAACTGTCGAAGCCTTTCTGAGTGCCGGTTTTTCCCATCATGGCGCTGCTCCACACCACGGTGGAGTGCCCCTCCCGGCTGACCATACCGGTGCTCATGGGATAGTATTCCTTGATAGCGACCTTCTGCTCCAGCAGCAGGTCAAAGCCGATGTAGGTGATGCCAAAACCGCCCTGACCCAGCATTTCGCCCACGAGGTACTTTCCCTCCAGAATCGTTCCCGGTTTCAGGGCGAAGGTCTCCGCGTTCGCGCTGCCGTAGGCGCGTCCGCATTCCGGGCAGACGGTTTCTCCCGCCGCCAGCGGGTGCATACATTTCATACATCTGCGTACTTCCATATTCCATTCCTCTTTCTTTCGGGGGATTCCCCGCCGATTTTTGGAACCATTACGGTAAAATAATATCACCGTTTGATGCTATTGTCCACTGCTTATTTGGCGATTTTAGTATAGCAGATTCCTTCAGCTTATGGTCGCGCGGCGTGCGACAATTTTGAAAAAAGTTGCGCGCCGCGCACCTCACACCGGGGAGTTATGGTGTATGATGACCATAGTTCCACTGCCCCGTTATCGATGCGCGGAAATGTGCCGGTTTTTGATGACACCGGGTGCTTGCTGTGATACAATGGCAGTAATGATTGTTTTGGATATGTCTGAGAACGGAACGATCAACGGATATCCGTGGGAGGATTTTCTCGACCAATACCGCAGCGCCTGAAAGGAATAACAGTTTTCGCCGCCGGGGCAAAATGCCCCGGCGGTATTTTGTTGGAAAAAGGACGGGCAATGGGGAATACAGTGGCAGTGGAGGTGGCGAACATGTTGGCAGCGGCCTGGCTGATGCTCAGTTCATTATTTTATTCATTGCAGCTGTCCTCGGGCAGCTTTCCCCGCCCGCTGACGGAGGAAGAGGAACGGTACTATCTGGATTTGGCGGGGAAGGGGGATCTGGAAGCGAGGAATGTTCTCATAGAACGGAATCTGCGGCTGGTGGCGCACATTATGAAGAACTGATGAAGCCCACAGCAACCCCGTGTGGCGGACGGATGGGGTGTACCTGTCTGTGTACTGTGACCACAGCGCAAAAATTTACTGGAATGTGGTGCTAAGATGAATATAAATGGCCCCAGCAGGCGAAGGTTGCTTGCTGGGGCTTGTCTATAGGTGGAGGACAGAAGGCTAGGAGCTTACCACCTGAATATTTGAAAAGTAGGATTTTGGGGCCGATATATTTATTGAAAAGTCCTGAAAATAAGCCGAAAGGATATTGAAAAGTTGGTTCACAAAGAAAGAGAAGTCCGCTGGCTAGAGGGAGTAGAACGAATAGCGATTGGAAAGTGCAATGGGAAAAGAATAGGGCGGTTATCGGATAAAAGCCCATCTATGTCATATTACACAGAAATAAAAAGAAGTTCTAGGTAAAAAAGACGAATATTCGTTTCAACTGATGATTTCGGTTGCCTGTCTGGCGCAAAGGTGCTAAGCTAAAAACATAACATGGACATCCTGCGGGAAGAAAAATAGCGCAATAGATAAGGAGCGGAATATGACGTTAGGAAAACAAGATGCGGAGCTTTTTTATGAGCTTTGGTTTCCTCTGCTGGACTTCGTGAATCAAAAATACCGGATATGTCCCGGCGTGGGAACCATTGACCGGAGCCGAGGCGTCGATGCTGCCGATGCGAAGAAGATTGCAGATTATTTGTGGTCCCACACGCAGGTGCTTCAGGAATACCTGGCCCAGGCGAAGCTGCCGGAGGAGCAGGCCCAGATTGTGGCGGGGTGGGTGCAGTGCAAGCCGGGAAAGTACATTATGGAACGGCATTTGAAAAAGGGAACCGTGTTCATTTCAGAGGATGACCAGACGGTCTATATGGTGAAAGGGCTGTTTTCCACCTGGGAGGAGATGTTGGGAAAAGGTCCGGTACTGCTGGATGCCGTGTTGATTCCCTTTAAGGATATGATTATTTCGGATGGATTGGTCAGGGTCTATCCTTTCCATTTCGGACGTGGATACAGCGAAGCGTTTAAGGATATCTACAGAAAGGCCAAGGAGGGCAAAACGATTCGATTCTCCCTAAGCGGCGGCGAACCGGAGCATCGTCCCAACAAGGAAAAAGAAACCGGCACGGTGGAAAGCTATGTGATCAAGGTGTCTCTGGGACGCAGCTGTTACCGGTACATTCAAATCGGCAAGCAGAAAACCCTTGGCGCATTGAGTGAAGCGATTTTGAGTGCTTTCGAATTTGACGATGACCATTGCCATGCGTTCTTTATGGATGACCGGTATTGGAGCGATTTTGCCGCCTATTATTCCGACGATATGGATGAGGGCTGCCGGATATCCTATAAAATGCCGCTTGGACGACTCGGACTGAAAAAAGGTGATAAATTTAAGTACTTGTTTGATTTTGGAGATGAATGGCGTTTTCAGTGCAGAGTGATGCAGGAATTGGAGGAGAAAACGAAGTATTTCCGTGTGCTCAAAGCGGTTGGAGATTCCCCGGCCCAGTACCCGAACTGGGATGACGAGGAGCCATAGCCAGGAGCTGCGGGATAGCCTGACGTTTATAATGCAGATCTATAGTGGATAAGGCGAGTGAAAGGAAAACGGCCCCGGCAGGTGACAGTCTGCCGGGGTTTGCGCATTTTTGCGAATTACAGCGAAAAGCTTCCGTATTCTTTCCCACCGCTTACAAACGCAAACAGCGTCTCTTTACAGATGGCGGTGAAGCAGCCGGTCTGTGCGGATTTTTCCGCATATGCGTAATATCAAAAGTGGACCACTACAGCCCACGGTTGATTTTCCACCTGCTTTGGGGCAAAATTAAAACTGGGAAAAAGGACAATTACATACCTTGCTCATGCGGAAACACGCACACAAGACCAATTTCATCTTGTAACGGTGTTTCCTGACCTGCAAAGATGGAGTTCCCCAGCCTCTCTACGTGGGTGCACGTCGCTATAGGGGCGTTTTGTCTATTTTATGAATTTGCTCATTTAGAGTATAATTAAAAAGTTGTCCACAGCCTCGATGCCCAAAAACGCAGACCCTTTCTGTTTCCAGAGAGGATCTGCGTTTTTCTGGGGAGGGCTTTTTTAACAGCTCCAGCGTAAAAATATTTCATCTCAGACTATCTTTTTGCCGCTCTGCTTCGTTATACTAATTGAAAGCGCTTTTAATCCACAGGAGAGGAGGGGAAACATGGACGGCGATTTCCTGCTCCTGCACAGAATGCAAAATGGCGATGATCAGGCCATCGAATCCTTTGTGCGGAAGTATTACCCAAAGATATTGCGTTACTGCCACCTACATATCAAGGACTCCGGCTTTGCAGAAGACTTGACCCAGGAAACCTTTGCCCGGTTCTTCCGCACGCTCCATCAGTACCAGCACTATGGGAAGGCCGCAAATTATCTGTATGTGATTGCAGGCAATCTGTGCCGGGATTATTACAGAAAGCCGGAAGAACTGCCGATGGAGGAACTGCCGGAGCATCCAGTCTGCCTGATGGAGTCCCTGGATTTACGGATGGATGTCCATGTGGCTCTGGAACGTCTTCCACAGGAACTGCGGGAAGTAACCATCCTGTATTTCTTTCAGGAAGTCAGGCAAAAGGAAATTGCCAGAATTTTGGGTATCGGTCTACCGCTGGTGAAGTACCGGATCAAACGTGCAAAAGAATTATTGACGATCTATTTAGGGAAGGAGGATTTTGAATGAAGGAACTCTTTCGTTTTGATGTGACCTGCGATGAATCCAAAATACAGAAAACCATTGCTGTTTCCAAGGAAGCATTTCTTTCTGAGGAATCGGAACAAACCGTATCCCACATAGAATTTCTGTATCAGCAGAGTAAGTTCATCAAGAAACGCTGGTGGCTGATGCAAGGGCTGCTGCTTGCCTTTGTATGTTTCTTGATTAACAACTCAGAAACCGACTTCACCGTGCGCCGTATTCTGGGGCTTACCGGACCGCTGTTTGTAATTCTGATTTATCCGGAAATCTGGAAAAACCGAAGTTACGATGCCTTGGAAATCGAATGTACAACATTTTATACCCTTCGTTCCATCTATGCAGCGCGACTCACCCTCTTTGCCTGGGTAGATATGGCGCTGCTGTCAGCATTCTATGCGGTCGCAACCCTGCTTAGCAGAATGACTCTCTGGGAAATGCTTACACAGTTTATGCTCCCCTTCAATGTGACCTGCTGTATCTGCTTCAGAACCCTTTACAGCAAGCGGATCAATTCTCAGGCACTTTCCCTGCTTCTGTGTGTCCTTTGGGCTGGAGCCTGGTCAGTGCTCGTTCTGAATGATGCTGTTTTCCGTGCCATCTCTGTTCCTGCGTGGGTATCTTTGCTGGCTGCATCTGTTTTCTTCATGGGATATACCCTCTATCGCGGACAGAGGAAATGGCAAACGATTATGGAGGTGAAACCTTTATGGATTTGAGAATTAGAGACTTAACAAAAGAATTTGGCGACTTCAAAGCTGTCGATCATTTCAGCTATGATTTACGCTGCGGCGTCTATGGTTTGCTTGGCGTCAACGGCGCTGGTAAAACCACCCTGATGCGGATGCTTACTACCTTGATGAAGCCCACATCCGGGCAAATTATCTGGGATGGAGAAGACATTTTTGCCATGGACGGCAGATACCGGAATCTGTTGGGATATCTTCCTCAGGATTTTGGGTACTATCCAGACTTTTCCATCTACGACTACCTGATGTACATTGCCACCCTCAAAGGTATACGCCCTGCGGTGGCAAAGCAGCGGGTCAAGGAACTGCTGAAGCAAGTTGGTCTGGTGAAAGCCCGGTACAAGAAAATGAAAACCCTCTCCGGCGGCATGAAGCGCCGGGCAGGTATTGCCCAAGCCATGCTGAACGACCCAAAAATTCTCATTCTGGACGAGCCGACGGCAGGTCTTGACCCCAGTGAGCGGATTCGGTTTCGGAATTTGATCAGCGAGCTTTCAGAGGATCGAATCGTGCTGCTGTCCACACATATTGTATCGGACATTGAGTATATCGCGGGTGACATTCTGCTGATGAAGGACGGCTGCCTTGCCATTTCCGGCACTGCTGAGAAACTCATTGACTCCATGCCAGAACTGGTTTGGAGCTGTACTGTGCCCAAAAGCAGGATCGATGCCTGTCTGAAGGCATACAAAGTTGCAAACGTGAAGACGATTCCTGAAGGTGCGGAGCTGCGAATCGTTTCCAAGGAACGACCGGCAGAAGATGCCGTCAGGGTAGAACCAACTTTGGAGGATGTTTTCCTCTGTTATTTTGGAGAAAGGACAGGTGATAGCGATGGTACGGTATGAACTAAAAAAGGTGTTTGGTTCCGTTGGTGGTAAGATCGCCCTGATATTGTACATTGCCGTCTTGGCGCTGTCCTGTTGGTTATCATCGACTGGCGCATTGAATGTGGAGGTAAAGTGGGTGAATGAACAGGGGGAGAGCGAATATGGCCCATCTGCTGTCAAGAAACTGCGCGAAGCCCAGAAGGAATGGGAAGGCTGGGTTGATCAGAATAAGTTGAGCAGAGTGATTCAGGAAAATCAAAGGATCAATGCAACACCCGAAGCAAAGTCAGATGTTGTGCAGCAGAATGAAATCGCATATAGCTGGAAACAGGGTTTCGCACCCATCCGGAAAATTCTGAATGAGTCCTATTCAAATGGTTTCCGGGAGTACGATTATTATACCGCTGACAGGATCACTGCCATCGATGAAGATACCTTTTACGCCAACCGTGAGAAATTACTGAAAAATTGGCTTTATGATGAAACCGATGGTGCTTACTCCAAGTATTCCGAATCGGAGAAGCAGTATATCATTGGGCAGTACAAAGAATTGGAGATTCCCTTCTACTTCACATACCGCGAAGGCTGGCATCAGCTGCTGGAAAACGCCGGATATATTCCTTCGCTGGGAATTCTGATTCTGGGTTTTCTGTTGGCTGGCATCTTCTCTAACGAATTCAAATGGAAAGCGGATGCGGTGTATTTTTCCACCCTTTGTGGCAGGAATAAAGCTACCTCTGCCAAGATTAAGGCAGGTTTTCTGCTGGTAACAGTCCTGTACTGGGGAGCCATGCTTATCTATAGCCTGTTCACCTTGTGCTATCTCGGCTTCGAGGGCGCAAGCTGCGCTATCCAGTGGCAGCTCTGGAAAAGTATCTATAATCTTAATATGTGGCAAGCTTGGATGCTGGCTCTCATATCCGGCTACATCGGCAACCTGTTCCTGGCATTCCTGACCATGTGGATATCCGCCAAGACAAAGTCTACTGTCTTTGCGGTGACAACCCCATTTATTCTGATATTCCTTCCCTCTTTTCTGGAGGGAATGGCAAACTGGTTGGATAAAATTCTGAGCCTCATGCCGTCGCACTTGCTGGAACTCTATCAAAATCTGGGTTCCTTCAATATTCTCACCATCTTCGGTAAAGTTTTCCGTACTTTAGATGTCAGTATTCCGCTATATCTTACGCTGTCTGTCATATTGATCCCCATGATGTATCTGGAATATCACAGGAAGAGAGCATAATCATTACCGTTCCATGTGTGATAAGCGCGAAATCAAAAAGGAGGTTTTACACCATGTATCGAAAAGTCCTTGCCTTTCTTCTGACCGTCCTTGTTGTGATGTAAGCGCTCAATAATTCCCCGTCCCCACCAAAAGACAGCAGGCCCCACACCCAGGGCCTGCTGTTACTCAAGATATGTATTTGTATAAGCATCGGAATTTGGGATTTTGCAATCTTTTTGGATGCCAGGTGCCCAGGGCATGAAAGCCTCCAATTCTTCATGGGAGGGTGACTTCCCCAGGTATGGGAGCTCCACCAGCACACACTGTAGACAGGCAAATGGTTCTACTCCGTTTGCTTTTGCGCTTTCCACCATGGAGTATACCACCGCGCTGGCTTCGGCACCTTTGGGCGTATCGCAGAACAGCAAGTTCTTGTGGCCCAGGGTAAACGGACGGATGGCGTTTTCTGCCAGGTTAGGGGATATTTAGTAAGAAATCCATTCAGAAGCACTTTCGGTTTCTTCGATGATTTGCTGATAATAGAACCGCCGAGTGCCAAACAATAGACTTGGCGGTGTGAGATGTCGACCGGGGAACCGGCCTTCTGCTTGATTTCGTGGTATCCCCACCACTTAAATCGTGAATTAGAAGTTCCTCCCGAACGTTGCCCGATGTCATTGCCTTTATTTGCATTTTCGATTATAATAACAATGAATTTTTTAGAATATGTGGACATGACTGCAACATGTGCGCTTGGAGGCAACCCGTGGACGAACGAATAGCAGCCCTGACAGCCCAGATTGAAAAGCTCCAGGCGGAGAACACATTCCTCAAGTGCCTCCTGGACGAGGTGGGGATTTCCTATGTGTTGCCAGTCTCAAAGCCCACAGCGGAAATTTCAAAGCAGCTAGCCCGCCGATTTTATTCCTATTTCTGGGGCCGGACGGATGTTTACAGCAAGCGAAGCGTGAACAAAACCACAGGAAAAGCTGGATACTATCCTCAGTGTGAGAATCTGTGGAAGGATGGGATTTGTCCGAAAAAGTCCGGGAAGAAGGTCAAATGCGGGGATTGTGCCAACCGGAAGTGGCGGCAGCTGGAAGCGGAGCAGATCATGGCGCACCTGCGGGGAGAAAAGCCGGATGGCTCTGATGTGATTGGAATTTACCCTCTGTTCCCGGATGGGACTTGTAGATTACTGGTATTTGATTTCGACAACCACGAAAAGGGAGCGGAAACTCTGGATTTTGGAAATCCGGATACCCGCTGGATGGAGGAAGTGGACGCCCTGCGGCAGGTATGCGAGGGAAATAAAGTTCCGTGCCTGGTTGAGAGGTCCCGGTCCGGGCGCGGCGGGCATCTGTGGATTTTCTTCGAAAGTGCCGTAGAAGCGGCCCTTGCCCGGCGGTTTGGAATGGCTCTGCTGCAAAAAGGCGCAGAGACGGTGAATCTGAAGTCCTTTCGATTTTATGACCGGATGCTCCCGGCGCAGGACAGTGTTGGAGATGGAGAACTGGGCTATCTGATTGCGCTGCCATTGCAGGGGCAGGCATTGAAGAAGGATAACAGTGCTTTTGTGGACAAGAACTGGAATGCCTACCCGGACCAATGGGAAACGCTGTTTGCAGTGAAAAAGTTATCCGCACAGACAATGGAAAGCTGCATAAAAAGGTGGAATGTGCCGGAAATCGACCGAGGAAGCTTTTTGCCGGAAGACACCAAACCTTGGGAACGAAAAACATCCTTCCACACAGAAGATGTGGACGGCCAGCTGTGCATGACCCTGGCAAACCGAATTTATATCGAAACCGGGAATCTAAAACCCAGGCTGCAAAATCAAATTCGTCGAATGGCGGCAATTCAAAATCCCATGTTCTACCGGAATCAAGCCATGGGGTTATCCAATTACGCAAATTCCCGGTTTATATATTTGGGAGAAGATGACAACGGCTTCTTATGTATTCCAAGGGGCCTTTTGGATGCGCTGCTGGACCGTTGCGGGGATGCCGAAATTCCGGTGAAACTGACGGATGAACGAGCAAAGGGAAGAACATTAACTGCCAAATTTACGGGACAGCTGCGGGAAAAACAGAAGGAAGCTGTAGGGACACTTTTGAAGCACGAATGTGGAATTTTAAGTGCCGCAACAGCCTTCGGGAAAACGGTCGTATGCAGCACTCTTATTGCGGAGCGAAAAGTCAGCACCTTAATTTTGCTGGAATCCTCGGCACTGATCGACCAGTGGCAAAAGGCACTGGACGAGTTTCTGGAATTTCAGGAAGATTTGCCGGAGTATGAAACAAAAACCGGAAGGAAAAGAAGGCGGAAAAGCGTTGTAGGCGTGATCCACGGCCCTAAGGATACATCCACAGGCATTGTGGACATTTCATCTTCGACCTTTACGGCAACCAGCGGCTTGGGACCCGCACGATTTCCAAAAGGCTGATGGAACTGGGCTATACCAGCCGGGAGGGAAACGCCTTTAACACTCTAACCATCCGGCACATTCTGGAAAATCCAAAATATAAGGGCTGGTACTGTGGGAATAAGAGCCAGAGCGTGGATTACCGGACAAAGCGGGATATTTTGCTGGACGAAAGCGAGTGGGTGACGTGCCCGGACCCATCTATACCGGCTATCGTTTCCGAAGAACTGTGGAGTCGGGCCAACGCCCTGTACAAGAGAAGGAGAGAAGAAATGATGTCACACAGCAGCGGAATCAGTTTCCACAATCGCTATCCCTACAGCGCAAAAATCTACTGTGAGGAACACGGAACCACCTTTCACCGTCAGGTGATCCAGACAAAAAAGGGGCAGCAGGAGGTATGGCAGTGCAAGGTTTACCGCAGCCACGGAAGGGCGGCCTGCTCGGCACCACAGATTCGCAGCAGTGACCTGGATTTTATCCTCAGCGACATTTTCAAGGAGTTGATTCGGGATAAGCAGAAAATTATCGATTCTCTGGTGACGGTGCTGACCAACATTCCCAAAGAAGTGGACTATGGCAAGCTCCGCTGTCAGGTGGAAAATGAGATGGACGATTTGGAGCAAAAGAAAAACCGGCTGCTGGATTTGAGCATCGCCGGGGCATTAACGGTGGAGGAATTCAAGGAGCGCAACGATGCCTTTAACGCCCAAATCCTGGCTTGCCAGGGAAAGCTGACCGCAATCCGGCAGGAGGAAGAAAGCAGGTCCTCCGAAGAACTGGACATCCCGGCCATCCGTCAGGCCCTGGACCGGGCACTCAGCTTCACCGGGGACATTGATACGGCACTGGTAGCAACGATTCTGGACCGGGTGGTTGTAAAGCGGGAAAGCACCAAAGATGCTATCCGCCTCGACATTTTTTTGAAGCTGGGCGGGGTATATGAGGCGGTCTATACACCCCTCAAGCACACCGCAAGCATCACCGGTCTAAAAACAGATAATGCGCGGGGAGATTTTCTACGGCGGACAGAAGAGACGATTTTGTCCGTGTGCTTCGGGCAAATTGCGGGAATATATTGAAATACGAGACTTACAGCCCGGCGGGGGTCAAACCCCTGCCGGGCTGTGTTCTGTGTGATGGATGCTTGATTTGCGGATGCGTGCAAAAGTGTTTTAATGGGTAGATTCTTCGTTGCGTTTCCTGCAAAATCATGATATGATGAACAAAGTTGAGGGCTTTGACATCATGGCCTCGGGGATACAGGTTGTTCTGGCTATCCGGACGGGCTGTACCAATCGGAGGATTCTCAGACGAAATTACAGAGAGAGGAAACATACATATGAAGATTCTGGTTGTGAACGACGACTCCATCCACGCTCCCGGTATCGCGCTGCTGGCTAAGGCCGCTATGGAGCTGGGGGAGGTCACAGTGGTGGCGCCTGCCCATCAGTGCAGCGCCATGTCCCAGAAAATAACGATCCGCGGGGATATGCGGGTGGATCAGGTGGCGGATTTCCCCGTTCCCGTGAAGGCGGCTTACATGGTGGACGGCACGCCCGCGGACTGCGTGAAGATCGCGATGCAGTATCTGCTGGAGGAAAGGCCGGACTATGTTTTCTCCGGCATCAACGACGGCTATAACGCGGGCTTCGACATCGCCTACTCCGGTACGCTGGGCGCGGCCTTCGAGGCGGTCATGAACGGCGTTCCGGCCATGGCCTTTTCCAGCACCATGAACGCCCCTCTGCATATTGCCGAAAAGTATCTGGTAAGTATCATGCGGGAGCTGATGGAAGCCGGGCAGGGACGGGGCGAGGTGTGGAACGTGAATTTCCCGGCGGTCGCCCCCGAAAAGCTGAAAGGCATTCTGAGAGAACGCACCGTCGCCCCCCTTCAGTTTTACAGTGAGGACTACCGGAAGACGATACTGCCGGACGGCGCGGTCGCCCTCACTGGGCAAGGCTCTCCGCTGACGGAGGGAGACGCGGTCCCGGCAGGCACCGATGTGGAGGCCGTTCTGAAGGGTTACATCTCCATCGGTAAAGTCAAGTGCGCGGTTATGTAAAAATTAGGAAAAATTGTGTCTATGTACTTGCAAAAACCACAAAATGTGCTATTATTCGAGTGGTGGGACATTTTGTGCCCACGCCTATCCGTAATTCCCGGTGTTTCACCGTGAATAAAAATTATAAAGGAGATATTCAAAATGAAAAAGATCCTTGCACTGACCATGGCACTGGTTCTGGTTCTGTCTCTGGGCGCCTGCGGCAAGGCCCCCGCTGCCGAGACCAAGGCTCCCACCGAAGCCGATGTCAGCGTCACCGAGAAGGCCGCTGAGACCGAAGCTGCCCGTCCTCACTTCGACAAGCTGACTCTGGAGTTCGTTCCCTCCAAGGACGCCGACGTCATCATTGCCGGCACTGAGAACCTGCCCGAGCTGGTCAAGGCCGAGATGGCAAATCTGGGCTACGACATCGACGAAGTTGACATCACTGTCGGCACCAGCTATGACGCCACCGGTGAGGCCATGTCCGCCGGTACCATCGATCTGGGCTGGCTGCCCGGCGGCACCTACGCCCTGTACTCCGACGATACCGAGGTCATTCTGACCGCTACCCGTAACGGCCTGTCCAACGACAGCGAGAACCCCGCTGACTGGAACGGCGAAGCCAACGCCACCAAGAAGGATGGCCCTCAGGTCACCTACTACCGTTCTCTGATCTACGCAACTCCCTCTCCCTACGGCAAGGAGCTGGCCGCCAAGGTCAACGCCGGTGAGAAGCTGACTTGGGAAGATCTGGACAAGGCTACCTGGGCTGTTCAGAAGACCTCTTCCTCCGCCGGTTACATCTACCCCACTCTGTGGCTGATGGAGAACTACGACGGCAAGAAGATCTCCGACCTGTCCAACGTCGTTCCTCTGGACTCTGGCTACGGCACCGCTTTCTCCTACGCTGCTGCTGAGCAGGTGGACATCATTGTCTGCTACGCCGACGGCCGTAACGACTACGAAGCTTCCTGGACGCTGCCCGTCGATCAGAAGGACGAGACCGGCAAGCAGGGCATGGGCCGTTCCGAATCCATCTGGAATGAGCTGAATGTCATCGGCGTCACCGACGGCATCTACAACGACACCGTTGCCATTTCCAAGGAAAGCCCCTACTACACCCCCGAGCTGATCGACGCTCTGCAGCAGTGCTTCATCAACATCATCAACACCGATGAAGGACAGGCTATCTTCAGCGTCTACAGCCACACCGGCTATGCCATCGCCAAGGACTCCGACTACGACGGCGCCCGCAATGCTCTGAAAGTTGTTTCCTGATTCATTGAAGTAATTCAGAAAGCGCCCTGCGTCAAAACAGGGCGCTTTCACCCTAATGAAGCCCTTAACACTCTGTTTTTGCGGAATTTTGCGGCAGGGCGGGTTGCCGTCAACCCAGCGCCCGCTGGCGGCAAGCCGCCTTGCCGCAGAGCTTCGGCTCGCACGTGTCCAACTTAGCTTAAAGAAAGAGAAGACGCTGACATGATTGAATTTAAAAATGTATACAAAACCTATCCCAACGGCTTCACCGCACTGAAAGGCATCAACCTGCAGATCGAGCAGGGAGAATTTGTCGCCATCATCGGCCTGTCCGGCGCTGGCAAGTCCACCATTCTGCGCTGCATCAACCGGATGCACGATATCACCAAGGGTGAACTGACGGTGGACGGCGTCGATGTGGATGCCCTGAAGGGTAAGACGCTGCGCCGCTACCGCCGGAAGGTGGGCATGATCTTCCAGAGCTTTAACCTGGTCTCCCGCAGCACCGCCATCAAGAACGTTCTGACCGCCGACGTGCCGGATATGAACTTCTTCCGGGTCTTGTTCGGCATTTTCACCAAGGATCAGAAGATGCGCGCCCTGGAAAGCCTGGACAAGGTGGGCATTCTGGACAAAGCCTATACCCGCTGCGACCAGCTGTCCGGCGGCCAGCAGCAGCGTGTTGCGCTGGCGCGTACCCTGAACCAGAACCCCAAGATCATTCTGGCCGACGAGCCGGTGGCCTCCCTTGACCCCATCACGGCCAAGCAGGTCATGGAGGACTTTGTCCGCATCAACAAGGAATACAACATTTCCATTCTGCTGAACATCCACCATGTTGACCTTGCCCTCAAATACTGTGACCGGGTCATCGGCGTCCGTGCCGGTGAGATCGTCTTCGACGGCCCCGCCAGCACCATTACGCAGGAGCAGATCGACGCGGTCTACAACGGCACCAAGGTCCCCACCATGGGCGATGGAGAATGAGTATGGACAACGAAAATACCGCTCTCTACAAGGAGACACTCTTCGATAAGATATTCAAGCCGCAGGTCATCACGCTGGAAAACGGACACACCGTCCGCCGCCCCAGAAGCCGCACCCCGCTCATTGTGATCTGTCTGGCGCTGGCCATCGTGTGGGCGCTGAAAATGACCGGCTTTGATCTCGCGGTCATCGTCAGCCGGTTTTCCAAGATGCTGGACCTGCTGAAAAAGATTTTCCATCCCAACTGGGAGTTCTTCCCCAAGGTCGTCAGCCCCCTGCTGGACACCATCAAGATGTCCATTCTGGGCACGGTCATCGGCTGCGCCATCGCCATGCCGGTGGCAATTCTCGCTTCCTCCAACATCAACCGCAACGCGGTGATCGTCAGCATTTTCCGCTTCATTCTGGCGCTGATCCGTACCCTGCCCACGCTGGTCATCGCGCTGGTGTGCGCGTTGATCTTCTCTCTGGGCACCTTCTCCGGCACGGTTGCCATCGCCATTTTCACCTTCGGCGTTGTGTCCAAGATGCTGTACGAGAGCATCGAGACCATCGATATGGGGCCTTTCGAGGCCATGGAGGCGCTGGGCGCCAATAAATTTCAGGCATTCTGGTCGGCCTGCGTTCCCCAGATCCTGCCCGTTTACCTGAGCCACTGCCTGTACTGCTTTGAAATGAACATCCGCGCCTCCGCCATTCTGGGTTACGTCGGCGCGGGCGGCCTCGGCATCACCATCAACGAGCGGATCGGCTGGCGCGACTATGAGAGCCTTGGCATGGTTCTGCTGACGCTGTTCGTGGTCGTTGCGTTCATCGAATTCTTCAGCGCCTACCTGCGCAAGAAGTTGAGCTGAGAGGAGGATGAACATGTCTGCAAGAACCAAATTGGAAACCTTTGAGGAAGTCTACAACCGGAAGCTTACCGCTGCCGAGGCCTACGCCAACCGTCCCCGGAAGTGGATGCTCTACACCCTGATCGTGCTGATTATCGCGGTAATGGTCAGCTGGTCGTCCTCCAGCATCCAGTTCAACGGCATGACCACAACAGGCTCCGAAGTGGCAAAGGGCGTCCTCCACGGCGTCTTCCATCCCGATACCAAGCTGCTGTTCGGCACTGGGGATACGGATGTCCCTTATCTGCTGCTGCAGACCGTAGCCATTGCGGTGCTGGGCACCCTGTTCGGCGCGATTCTGGCGATTCCCTTTGCTTTTCTGGCCGCGTCCAACATCATGCCGAAGCCCATTTCCTACCTGTTCCGGCTGTTGATCCTGCTGATCCGCACCATTCCCAGTCTGGTGTGGGCGCTGATGTGGATTCGCGTTACCGGACCCGGCGCGGCCTGCGGTGTCATCACCCAGTCCATCTGCTCTATCGGCATGATCTCCAAAATGTACATTACAGCCATTGAAGATCTGGACACCCACATTCTGGAAAGTCTGGACGCCATGGGCTGCAACGCCTTTGAGAAGATCCGCTACGGCGTCATCCCGCAGCTGACGGCGAGCTTCATTTCCACCACCATTTACCGCTTCGATATCAACCTGAAGGACGCTACCACTCTGGGTATCGTCGGCGCGGGCGGTATCGGCGCGTCGCTGGTGCAGTGCCTGAACAGCCGCCGCTGGGCGATGGTCGGCTCCTTCGTCTGGGGGCTGATGGTGCTGGCGCTGATCATTGAGTTCTTCTCCACCAGAATCCGCCGGAAGCTGGCGCACGGCCAATAATTTAACATAAAGGCTTCGGCGCGTCAACGCCGAAGCCTTTTTCAAAGGAGTATTTCTATGAACCGAAATCTGACGATCTGCTTTACAAGCGATATTCACGGCTATTTTTCCGATATGGATTACGCAACGGGGACGCCCGGCACCACCGGACTTTCCCGCTGCGCCTCCTCCTTCCCCCACGACGGCAACACCCTGATTCTGGATGGCGGCGACATTTTGCAGGGAAGCCCCTTTGCCTATTGGCTCAGCCGGGAGCCGGTGGAGGGTGCGAAGGTGTCCGCGCAGGTGATGAATCTGGCGGGGTATCATTTTGTCACTATTGGCAACCACGATTTTAACTTTGGCCGTGAGACGCTGGAAAGCTACCTCAGCCATCTGGACGCGCGCTGTGTCAGCGCCAATGTGGAGGGGGTATCCGGCGTGGAGCGGACTGCTGTGGTCACGCTGGAAAACGGTCTGCGCGTGGGCATTACCGGCGTCACCACTCATTTTGTCAATCTGTGGGAGAAGCCGGAGAATCTGGTGGGTATCAAGGTTCACGAGGCTTTCCCCGCTGCGGCGGCCGCGCTGGAGGAATTGAAGCAGGCGGGTGTGGACGTTACGGTCTGCATTTACCACGGCGGTTTTGAAAATGATCTGACCACCGGGGAGCTTCTCTCTGACACCGGCGAAAATCAGGCTTACCGGATCTGCCGGGAGCTGGATTTTGACATTCTGCTGACGGGACACCAGCATCAGGCCAAGGCGGGCTTGCAGCTCTTTGGCACTTATGCCTGCCAGTCCCCGGATCGGTGCAGGCAGTACGTCCGGATGGATGCGGAAGTGTCGGCGGATGGGGACGTGACCGCCCATTCCCGGCTGGTTGAACCCGGAAAGCCCGATGAACGTCTGGCGGCATTTCTGGCGCCGCTGGATGCGCAGAATGCTGTTTTTCTGGATCAGCCCCTTGGAGAGCTGGACATCCCGCTGTTGCCCGGAGATCATATGGAGATGGCGGAAAACGGCTCCCTGATTGCCAATTTCTTTAATCAGGTGCAGCTGGAAGCCTCCGGCGCAGACCTTTCCGTCACCAGCCTTGCCAATGTGGTGAAGGGCTTTGACAGGCAGGTCACCATCCGTGACGTGGTGGCCACCTACGTGTTCCCCAACACGCTGCAAACCCTTCAGGTGGATCGCCGGGTGCTGAAGGCCGGGCTGGAACGCTGCGCGGAATACTTTGAATTGGATGAATCTGGGCGGCTACAGGTGGGACAGAGCTTCCTCAAGCCTATTGTTCAGCACTATAACTTTGACTATCTGTCCGGTCTGGAAGTGACGATGGACGTCCGCCGGCCGGTGGGTGACCGGGTCACATCCATGGTGTATGAAGGCAAAGAGCTGGAAGAAGGCCGGACGCTGACACTGTGCATGAACAACTACCGGGCCACCGGTACGGGCGGGTATCCGTTCTACGCGAAGTGCAGGCTGGTTAAGGATCAGCCGACGGAAATTTCTCAGATGATCATTGAGTATATCGACCGGCATAAGTACGTTGTCGTGGACAAACGGAAATGGCTGCATGTGATCTATTGATACGCGGAATTCCCAGGGCTTGAAGCCCTGGGAATTTCTGCGTTTTAATACTATTTCCTGATTAAAATCTTTGATTTTAATCAGGAAGGCATCGCCTAAT
>OKSC01000323.1_pt1 | contig 58415 bp, 36 predicted proteins | sample 1601161 | NCBI WGS metagenome assembly OKSC01 (sample SAMEA3541552, study PRJEB24748) | human gut metagenome | biome: human gut; feature: human-associated habitat; material: faeces | place: China | collected 2012 | reverse complement strand
ATTAAAGTTCTTAAAAGAAACGCATACGGTTACAAAAATTTCAGAAGATTCAGAACTGCATATAAGGCATTTTTAAACTGACGGGTTTCCAACACAAAATGAAGTCCGATACTGTCCGAATTTCAAAATATAAATCAATATGCAGTTAATGAATAATATTGCAAGTCTTGCTTAGGATGTGGAATAAGGATTATGGCTGAGAGATAGAATTTAAAATTTTTTAAAGCTCTGTCAGCTGAAAACAATAATGCGAATTTATTTGTGTTTTTGATATTTTCGTATAATTTTAAAAAAGTTGCACTAATTTATAAAAAGTAATCTCAAAAAGTATCTTTTTTCTAATGAAAAAAGATGAGAATTATTGTAAAATCTTTATATAGTATGTGTGATGTTGATTTGTGGGATTTCATAAAGAACCATCAATGGGAGATGTGACAAATATTATCATTATAGTTTTTTGCTTTGGAATGTTGAATAATAGTAGTGAAACCGATGACAAATAAAACACTAAAATTATATAATTAAATAAATTAAGTGATTACTTTGTGGATGAAAAGAAATTGTTTTTGGCAATGTCATACCATTTGCTGGATTAACAAACAAGCAGGACAAAATGTTTCTTAAGGATTGAGGCGCTTTAATTGAAATAATTTGTAGCTAAAAACAATAACAATGATAGATTTGATGATAATTTAAATAGTATATATGATACACAAATGATAACTTTTTACATCACATTAAATGGAAAATTTCAAGGAAAAAGAAAACAAATAATTGTTGTTGTATTTTGAATATGATGTGATATAATTGCATTATAAGGTCAAAATTGATTGTTGCTTGTTTTAAAAAACCAGGTTCAAGTTTTAAGCAAAAATGGAGTTGATGTCGAAAAAAACTATTGTATGATTTTAGATGGAATTTTTGAGGATCTTCCGAATATTAAAATAATGATTTTAGAACCGTTTGTACTGAAAGGCTCAGCTAACTGTAATACAGAAGAAATCCCGAACAAATGGGATTTATTTCATATAGGGGTTATGGAAAGAGCAGAAGCTGCAAGAAATGTTGCGGAAAAATACAATATTCCCTTTATAACGCTACAGGATAAATTTGGTGCAGCTGCAAAAATTGCGGAAAATTCATATTGGCTGTCTGACGGAGTGCATCCAACGGCAATGGGACATGAGTTAATTAAACGTGAATGGATAGAATGCTTTAAGACTTTATAACAAGGGGAAATCATAGTGGATTACAATTTGAAATTAACCGATATAAATTTAAGAGACCCATTTATTCTCCCGGATAACGGTAAATATTATCTTTATGGGACAAAAGGTTCTGCTATATTCGGAGAAAGCGACTGTTTTCCGGTTTATGTAAGTGAGGATTTGGAAAATTGGAGTGAGCCGAAAATTGTTTTTAAAAAACATTTGGGATTTTGGGGGACAAAGAATTTTTGGGCACCCGAAGTGCATAAATATAACGAAAAATATTATATGTTTGCATCGTTTAAAAGCAATACTGCCTGCCGGGGCACGCAGATATTGGTTTCAGATAGACCGGACGGCGAATTCGTTCCATTAACTGATGAACCCATAACTCCGCGTGATTGGGAATGTCTGGACGGAACTTTATACGTTGATAAAAACGGCAAGCCATATGTTGTCTTTTGTCATGAGTGGCTGCAAGTACACGATGGCGAAATGTGCGCCTTGGAATTGACTGAAGATTTAAAGCAAACGATAGGTGAGCCAATCCTACTTTTTAAAGCGTCGGAGCCTTCATGGGCTGACAAAAACAGGATTGACTTTGTGACCGATGGACCGTTTTTATACAAAACCGAAAGCGGAAGGCTTCTTATGATATGGTCAAGCGGTGCAAACGGCAATTATGTTGAGGCTGTATCGTATTCGGATAACGGCGAAATAACAGGAAATTGGAAACATTGTGATAAGCTGATTTTCGAAAAGGACGGCGGTCACGGAATGATATTTGACGATTTTACGGGACAAAAATATTTAGTATTACATTCGCCGAATATACCCGGCAGGGAGAATCCTGCCCTTTTTGAAATAATTGAGAGAAACGAAATGCTTGAATTAAAAATTTAACAGATGAATTACATTTTAAGATAACAAAGTCTTCTATGTTTTGTAGTGGAAAGGAACTGTTCGTAATGCTTAATAATTATTATGAAAATATGGATGAAAAACCGCTTGACAGAATATGTGAAAACGGTGGGGCTACAGCAATCTTCAGAAGTATTGCTTGTATAGGTGACAGTCTTGCATCAGGTGAATTTCAACTTCCCGAAAAAGATGGTAAATGGTCATATCATGATATGTATGAATATTCGTGGGGTCAGTTTATCGCAAGAATGATAGGCAGTAAGGTGTATAACTTTTCAAGAGGCGGAATGACTGCAAAATGGTATTGTGACAGCTTTGCTGATGAAAACGGATTTTGGGATAAGGAAAAAGCGGCTCAATGCTATATTATGGCTTTGGGTGTCAATGATGTTACTCAGATTATCCAACAAAAGTTACAGTTCGGATCAATATCGGATATTGCAGATAATTATCTCGAAAATAAGGAAACATTTGTTGGTTATTATTCCAGGATAATTGCAAGGTATAAGGAAATATCACCGTATGCAAAATTTTTTCTGGTCACGTGCCCCAAGTGTTGTGAACGCGAAGAGCTTTATGATATGCATAGTAAGTTGATTTATGAAATTGCAGATCATTTTGATAATACATATGTAATTGATCTTAGGAAATACGGAGCAGAATATGATGCCGATTTTAAAGAGGCTTATTATCTCTGCGGTCATATGTCACCCACCGGCTATTTGTATACGGCTAAAATCATATCATCATACATTGATTATATAATAAGAAATAACCCGAATGATTTTAAAACAGTAGGTTTGATAAATACTGAACTGCAAAATAAAATTAAAGATATTTCCTTAAATATCAGTAATGCTTGTTTAATGGGAGAAGTTTAAAATGGATAAAATAACGGACAGATTTTCGCGTTCCGTAAAGCGGCCGATCAGGGTTATGCAATTCGGCGAGGGAAATTTTCTTCGCGCGTTTGCAGATTATTTTATAGACATACTTAATGAAAAGACCGAATTTAACGGCTCGGTTGCGATTGTAAAGCCTATACCGTTCGGCAGCCTGAAAAATTTTAAAGCACAGGATAATCTTTATACGGTTGTACTGAGGGGAAGAAAGGACGGCGAGGTTGTTAATACCTCAAGGGTTGTTACAAGCGTTGAAAAGGTTGTTGACGCAGCAGAAGACTATAATGAGTATATGTCTTTAGCGTATCTCGAAAGCCTGCGCTTTGTTATATCCAATACCACCGAGGCGGGCATTACGCTTAATGAAAGCGACAAATTCGACGGACTGCCCGGTTCATATCCCGGCAAGCTTACAAAATTTCTTTATGAGAGATTTAAAGCATTCGGCGGGGATACCTCAAAAGGACTTATTATACTTCCGGTTGAGCTTATCGACAATAACGGAAAGGAGCTTAAACGCTGTGTTAAAGCTCTTACAAAAATTTGGAATTTAGGTGATGAGTTTGACGCTTGGCTTGAAAACGCAAATGTTTTTTGCTCAACGCTTGTTGACAGAATAGTTACAGGCTATCCGAGGAACGAGGCTGAAAAAATCTGCGGAGAGCTTGGCTATGAGGATAAGCTTTTAGATGTAGGTGAGCCGTTCGGTCTATGGGTTGTTGAAAGCGACAGGGATATATCGGCGGAGCTTCCGTTTGAAAAGGCGGGACTGCCCGTTGTGTTTACGGATAATGTAAAACCGTATAAGGACAGAAAAGTAAGAGTGTTAAACGGAGCGCATACCGCTTCTGTTTTGGTGTCGTATCTCGCGGGAATAAATATCGTTCGCGATATGATGCACGATAAGGTGTTCGGCAGGCTTGTTCGGCAAATTGTCGATAACGAAATAGTGCCTATGGTACCGTTGCCGCTTGCGGATGTTAAAAGCTTTGCAGACAGCGTTTACGAAAGATTTGATAATCCGTTCATAGATCACGAGTTGCTTTCAATTTCGCTTAATTCCGTTTCAAAATGGAAAGCAAGAGTTCTGCCGTCCTTTAAGGATAATTATAGGGCGACCGGTAAAACACCTCGGCTTTTAACATTTTCGTTCGCTGGGTTGTTGGCATTTTACCGTTCTTCTGATTTAAGAGAGGACGGACTTCACTCAAAAAGAAACGACGGTACGGAATATGTCGTTCACGATAATAACGAGGTACTTAAAGCATTCGCAGAAAACGCTGATAAGCCGACTGCGGAATATGTTGCGGCAATAGCGTCAAATACAGATTTTTGGTGCGAGGATTTAACGCAGTACGGCGATTTTGTAAGAAACGTTGCGGATTATCTTGAAAGAATAACCGTAAGTCCGATTGCCGCCGCCGAATATATTACGAAAAGCTGATATGAAGATAATAAAAATTAACGAAAAGGATAATACGGCGGTAGCGCTTGAAAACCTTAAATGCGGAGAAAGAATCGGTGATCTGACTCTTTTACAGGATATACCTATGGGGCACAAGCTGGCTCTATGCGACATTAAAAAGGGTGAAAAGGTTATTAAATACGGTTATCCTATCGGCAGTGCGGCGGAGGATATTAAACGCGGCAGTCATATTCACACTCATAATCTTAAGTCCGACGTTGCGGGAAAGCTTTCTTATACATATAAGCCCGATTATACCGAAATACCTGAAACCGCTCATAAAACATTTATGGGATATGTACGGGAAAACGGCGATGTCGGTATAAGAAACGAGGTATGGATAATTCCGACAGTCGGCTGCGTAAATTCCGTTGTTAAGGCTATAGAGAATAATTCAAAGCAGTTTATAACCGAAAATATTGACGGTGTTTATTCTTACAACCACCCATATGGCTGCTCACAGCTCGGCGGAGATATGGAAAACACCCTTAAATATCTTGCAGGGCTTATACGCCACCCGAATGCAGGAGCGGTGCTTGTTGTGGGGCTTGGCTGTGAGAACGGAAATATTGGCGAACTTAAAAAATATTTAGGGGAAACTAACTGCGAAAGAGTTAAATTTCTTGTTTCGCAGGAAGAAAAAGACGAGATTGAGAAGGGAACGGAGCTTGTAAAGGAGCTTTGTGCCTATGCGGGTAAATTTAAAAGAGAACCCTGCGATACCGGAAAGCTTAAAATCGGTCTTAAGTGCGGCGGCTCTGACGGTTTTTCCGGCATTACCGCAAATGCGCTTGTCGGCTCGTTTTCAGATATGCTTATAAGCAAAGGCGGAGCCTCGGTTTTAACCGAGGTACCCGAAATGTTCGGCGCGGAAACAATTCTTATGAACAGGTGCAGAACGGAAAAGCTTTTTAATAAAACCGTTGATTTAATAAATAACTTTAAGGAATATTTTTTAAAGTACGGCGAGAAAACCGATGAAAATCCATCTCCCGGCAATAAGGCGGGCGGAATTACGACCATTGCGGATAAATCCCTCGGCTGCGTTCAAAAGGGCGGCAGTGCTGTGGTTGAGGACGTGCTTTCATACGCCGAGCCGGTTAAGAAAAAGGGACTTTCGCTTTTGCAGGCACCGGGTAACGATTTAGTTGCGTCAAACGCCTTGGCGGCAAGCGGCTGTCAGCTTGTATTGTTTACAACCGGCAGGGGAACTCCCTTCGGCTGTCCCGTTCCTACGGCAAAGCTTTCAAGCAACACTACGCTTTACGAGAAAAAGAAAAATTGGATTGATTTTAATGCCGGAGAGCTTATTGAAGGCAAAAAAATGACTGAGCTTACAAACGAATTTTTCGATTTTGTTTTAAAGGTCTGTTCGGGCGTGCAGACAAAATCGGAATTGCTTGATAAAACCGAGCTTGCAATATTTAAAGACGGCGTAACGCTTTAGAAGGAGATATTATGGGTATAATCAACGATAATTTTTTATTAAAAACCGAAACGGCAAGAAAGCTCTATGAATCGGCAAAGGATATGCCGATTATAGATTACCATTGCCACATAAATCCGCAGGAGATATACGAAAACAGAAAATTTGAAAATATAACACAGGTATGGCTCGGCGGAGACCATTATAAATGGCGGCTTATGCGCTCAAACGGTGTTCCCGAAAATGAGATAATCGGCAATGCCGACGATTATACGAAATTTTTGCGCTTTGCCGAGGTACTTCCAAAAGCAATAGGCAATCCTATGTACCATTGGTGCCACTTGGAGCTTAAAAGATTTTTCGGGTACGACGGAGTGCTGAACGGAGAAACTGCAAGAGAGGTATACGACCTTTGCAACAATAAGCTTCGGCAGGACGGTATGAGAGTCAGAGCAATAATTGAAAAATCCAATGTTAAAATGATAGGCACAACCGATGACCCTGCGGACGACCTTAAATGGCATAAGCTGTTGCACGAGGATAAATCTTTTAAGACTGCGGTATATCCCACCTTCCGTCCGGATAAGGCGGTAAATATTGATAAAGCAGGCTTTGCGGATTATATTAAAAAGCTTGCCGAAGTATCACAAACCGATATTAAAACCGCAGACGATGTTAAAGCCGCGCTGGAAAAACGTCTTGATTATTTTTGCTCGCTCGGCTGCCGCGCAACCGACCACGGTCTTGATTATGTTGTTTATGAACCGACAAGTGAAGAAGAGGTTAACGGTATATTTAAAAGAGCCTTAAGCGGTGAAGAAATTTCACAGCTTGAGGCAGACCGTTATAAAACTGCGCTTATGCTCTTCCTCGGTGAAAAAATTGCCGAAAAGGGAATAGTAATGCAGCTTCATTACGGCGCGCAGAGAAATACAAACACCGTTATGTTTGATAAACTTGGCGCAGATACGGGCTTTGACTGCATTTCGGTTAAAAACTGCGGTGAGGCGCTTATAGGCTTTCTTAACGCGTTAAATGTTAAGAGCAAGCTTCCCAAAACCGTTATTTATTCGCTTAATCCTAACGATAACGAGCTTATTGATACGGTACTCGGCTGTTTTCAAGGAACCGAGGCACAGGGGAAAATTCAGCACGGTTCCGCTTGGTGGTTCAGCGATACAAAAAGCGGTATGCTATCGCAGCTTAAATCGCTTGCCAATTTGTCTTTGCTCGGAAACTTCATCGGTATGTTAACCGATTCGAGAAGCTTTTTATCTTACACCCGTCACGAATATTTCAGAAGAATACTTTGTAATCTTATAGGTGAATGGGTTGAGAACGGCGAATATCCGAATGATGAAAATACAATTAAACAATTGGTGCAGGATATTTGCTATAATAATGCAGAAAAGTATTTTAATACTTAACAGTGACATTACATATAATTGTTTTAAAACACTTTTTGAGTGCTGTTCCATTAATTGCAGGCATATTTTTTGTTAAACAAAAGTTTGAAGACATAATCAAATTTCGAATATAACCTTAAGTGCGAAGATTTGGATTACAGATATTCCCTATATGTTTTGAAATGTATATATCATTGGAGGCAGGAAAATGGAAACAAGATTTGAAAATGATTATAGAGTTTCAAAAAAATATCCGTGCTTTGTTGATTACACGGAAGTAGATTTTTTTGCGGGTATGCCAAAATTGCATTATCATCCATATTACGAATTTTACTTTTTAATTTCCGGACAAATAAAATATTATTTTTTAAATAAAATTCTTACTCTAAAGCCGGGAAATGTTATAATCATTAAACCAAACGAAGCTCATAGAACGGTTGCAATTGATAATGCTCAGGGATTTGTTTACAAACGTTATACACTTAATGTTGATGGGTCAATAGTTTCCAAAATTCGAAAATACAACAAGGATATAAGTTTGTGCCTGAACGGTGATGTTTTGTTTTTTAAAGACGGTTTTGCTGAACTTATAGAGATAATTGAAAAAATTAAAGCAGAAACGGAAGCATATGATATATTTTGTATGAGTTCTGTTAGGAATTATGTAGAAAGAATACTTATAGAACTTTCTAATCCGCGAAAATGCAATATAGATAAATCGGCAATAAGATTAGGAGACCTTCAAATCCAGGAAGCAACAGAATATATTATTCACAATTATAATAAAAAAATACAACTAAAAGAATGTGCAGATCTTTGTCTCATGAGCGAATCAAATTTTACTAAAAAATTTCATAAGACAATCGGAATGAACTTTAAAAGCTACATCAATTGCATTCGAATTGAAAAAGCTTGTGAAATATTGAGAAATTCGGAACTGCCAATTTCAAAAATAGCCGAAGTTGTCGGTTATGATGATAATTGCTACTTTAGCAGTGTGTTTAAAAAAATAACCGGAAATACCCCTAAAGAGTTCAGAGACCTAAGTTTGAAAAATGAAGACGATTCACAATGAAAGAAGCAATAAATCAATTGAATGTTGAATTATAGAAAAACAGCACACTTTAATGGATATTTTTTTCTTTTTTGCTCTTTGTTCTAATGATTTTCAAAAATATATGTGATACAATTCCAAATGAACGGAAAAGCTTGCTTGTCGTTTTTTGCTTGAGCCGTTATTGTTCATTCGTGAACTTTATGACTTTGAGGAGTTGTGTTAATATGGAAAGAAGAAAAATCAAGGTGGCTTACATAGGCGGCGGATCGCGCGGCTGGGCATGGATTCTTATGAAGGATCTTGCAAAAAGCAGTAAGATATGCGGTGAGGTTGCACTGTACGATATAGATTTCGAAGCTGCTAAAGACAATGAAATTATAGGAAATTCCATAAAAGAAAATAATCCCGAGGCTTCCGAGTGGACGTACAAGGCTGAAAAGAACATCGGGGACGCTTTAACTGGTGCGAACTTTGTTGTAGTTTCAATATTACCCGGAACATTTGACGAAATGCGTTCCGATGTTCATACGCCGGAAAAATACGGAATATACCAGCCTGTCGGAGATACAATAGGACCCGGGGGAGTTATTAGGGCGTTGCGTACAATTCCGATGTTTGAGGTTATAGGTAACGCTATAAAGCAATATTGCCCTAAAGCATGGGTAATAAACTACACTAACCCGATGGCTGTTTGCATAAATACGTTATATAAGGTATTTCCCGAAATAAAAGCTTTCGGTTGCTGTCATGAGGTTTTTGGCACACAAACGCTTCTCGCAAGGGCTGTCGAGGAAATTTTAGGTGAGCACTCGGTTACTCGAAATGATATTCGTGTAAACATAGTAGGCGTTAATCACTTTACTTGGCTTACCGAAGCTTCTTATAAGGGCACGGATTTAATGCCGATATACCGTGAATACGCCGAAAAACATATATATAAAAGAGCCGGCAAAGGTTTCGGGAGACTCAAACTGGGTCAAGAGCGGTTTGAACAGCATAGATGCCGTTAAATTTGATTTGTTTTTACGTTACGGTCACATAGCTGCCGCAGGCGACAGGCATTTATCGGAATTCTGCCCAGGCAACTGGTATACAAAAAATCCTGAAATGGTTAAATCATGGGGATTTGCCCTGACTTCGGTTGACTGGAGAGTTGAAGAACTGGAAACTCGCCTTAAAAAGAGCGAAGATTTAAGAAGCGGAAAAACAAAGATTGAACTTGGGCATACCGGAGAGGAAGGCGTGCGCCAAATGGAAGCGATACTCGGTATGGGCGATTTTGTAACAAACATTAACCAGCCGAACATCGGTCAAATATCCAATCTGCCATTGGGTACGGTTGTTGAAACCAATGCCGCACTTACTTCCGACAGCGCAAGACCCGTTATGGCAGGTGCCGTACCGGATAATATTATCGGTCTTATAGCTCCTATTGCCGCGGTGCAAAACTTAACGGTTGAGGCAGGCATGAAGCGTGATTTGAATTTGGCTTTTGAGGCATTTATAAATGATCCTCATGTTCAAATGCTGACGCTTAGTGACGCCAAAAAACTCTTTAATGAAATGATTGACAATACAAAAAAATATTTGCAGGATTATAAAATATAGCTTGAGTTTAATCAGAATAAGGATATGGTGACAGTATGAATAAACTTAATTTACCGAATATTTGGGGCCATGGAGCTATTTTTGCATATTCAGGTTTGGAAGGGGAATGTCACTGCAAGGAAAGCCTTGTAGGAACACTCGGTGAGGACGGAATAAGTATTAAATTCAGAAACGGTGACAATGCATTTTTGTATGTGGGTATAGATAATCTTGCCAACTTGTTTTATGATGCTGTTCTGTCCGATACCGTAAGCGCCGAGGCTCTTTACAAAAACGGCGAAAAGCACGGGTTTGATATGCTGTTCGTTTCACAAAATGTCATAGTCGTTCGCGGTATCGGCATCACTGCCAAATTGGTCTATATCGATGACGTTAATGCCGAAACAAATGAGAATATTACGGTTTATACAGGCAAAAAAAATCGGTTTGCACTGTCATCGCGAACAGAAAACGGCATCACAACATGTGTACTGTCATTCGGAGATAATGCGGAAGCGCTTATCGACAGCGGATTTAACGCCGATATTGAAAAGATAAAGAAGGCAAGATACAACTTCTTTGAAAAACTTCCGTGTCCGAAGTTTAAGGACGTTGCCGAAGAAATGCTTTATTACAAGTGTTTCTCCATAATGCGTTCTATGGTTTATACTCCTGAACAGCAGATAAGCTATTTATGGACAACTCCCGACCGCTTTCCGCATAAGGCAATGTGGCTGTGGGATACTGCATATCATACCGTCGGTATGAAACATATAAGCACTGAACTTGCCAAGCAGAGCATTAAAGCAATGCTTCAGTTTGAACATAAGGACGGTTTTTTGCCGCATATGGTAACGCCTACATGGCAATCTTCTGTCACGCAGCCGCCGACCCTTTGCTGGGCGGCTTTGGAGCTTTACAAATTTTGCGGAGACAAAAAGTTTCTTGAAGATGTTTATGAGCCGCTTAGCAAATATCTGCAGTGGGATATAGACAACCGTGATATTAACGGCAACGGCTTGCCGGAGTGGCAGGTGGATGACGATCCGCTGTGCCGATGCGGCGAATCCGGCATGGATAACACTCCGCGGTTTGATGAAGCTGAGGAAATGGATTGTGTTGATTTTGCGGGTTTCCTTGCAAATGATATGAACTGCCTTTCCGAAATAGCAGGTATAATCGGCAATGACGAGGGACAGCGGCTGTGGAAAGAGCGGTTTGAAACAATCAAGAAAAAGGCTAACGAGCTGCTTTGGGATGACGAGGACAAATTTTATTATGATAGGCGCGTTTGCGACGGTAAATTTCATAAGGTCAAGTCGGCGGCATCTTATATTCTGCTGTTTGCAGGCGTATGCGACGAAGAACAGGCAAAATATATGGTTGAACACCTGAAAAATCCGCGTGAGTTCGGCACAGCTTTTCCGATACCGACCGTTTCGGCTGATGACAAAACATATCCCACCAAGGATATGTTCCGCGGCACGGTATGGACAAACTTTAATTATCTAACCTATTTGGGACTCAAACGCTACGGTTTTGAAGACGAGGCGCGCGAACTTATGGATAAAACGGTTGAAATCGCAAAAAAATGGTTTTTAAGTGACGGCGTATTATATGAATTTTACGACAGCACCGATGAGGTAAGCCCAAGAAGGCTGTCAAGAAAAGACGTTGTTTTACAACCCTATATGCCGGAAATAAGGGCTCAGGCCGTGCGTGATTTCAGTTGGATAAGCTCCTTTACGGTTGACTACATAATAAACAGAGAATTAAAGGATGAATGAATCTAAAGCTAAAATCAGCGGTAATATAGGCGGCGCTTTTATTTTACTTGCAGGGATATTATGGGGAACTATGGGAGTATTCGTAAAGAAACTCACACATTCAGGTTTCTCATCTGCCGAGGTTTCGGCCGGGCGATGGTTTTTTTCGGCGTTGATAATTGTTGCGGCAGTTTATTTACATGATAAAAAGAACTTGATAATTGAAAGAAGAGATATTTTTAGGTTCGCCTTAATAGGAATATTCGGTTTTTTGTTAACATCAACGTTTTTGTATTTGGGTATTTCATTTACCTCGATTGCAGTTGCAGATGTTTTGATGTATACTTCGCCGATTTGGGTTCAAATTGCCTCTGTCGTATTTTTCAAGGAAAGACTCAATTTAAGAAAAATCATATGTATTGTATTAACATTCCTGGGCTGTGTGCTTGCAAGCGGAATTAAAGTTGCTGATAATTCAAAAATAAGCATTCCCGGAATCATATTCGGGCTGTCGGCTGGCATTTGCTATGCTTCGTACAGCATTACGGCATCATTTATGCTGAAAAAGTATAATGAAATAACCGTCACGGCATATTCAACTCTATTTGCCGGTTTGGGATCAATCTTTACCGTTAATGTTAAAAGGGTTGCAAGCACTATTTCGGTTGATTTCGAATCCATCATATATATTCTTATCATTGCTATTTGTTGTACTGTAATACCGTATTTTTTATACACTGTCGGGGTAAAAAGAAACGGTCCTACAACTGCGGCAATATTGAGCTGCGCTGAACCCGTAACCGCAACACTCATAAGTGTTTTTATTGCAAAAGAGCAGCTTTCGTTTTTTCAGGCGATTGGAATAATATGTATTATTCTTGCAATTGTATTATTAAAAGCAAGGTTGGATTATTTTCGTAGGAGAGTGTAAATATGTATAAAATTCTTGTAATCGGTGCTCATGACGATGAATGTGAATATGACGCAGGTGGCGTATCGGCATTGCTGGCAAATATGGGAAACAAAGTTTTATTTGTAAACCCGGCATGCATTATTCACAACAAGAAGGTTGATGAAGCTACTGTTGAAAGATGGAAAAAGTGCGCTTTCGAGGCGGCAAAGCCTTTAGGAGCCGAAAAAATTGTTGTGGGGCCCAGGGACACTCAAATATTTGAACCGAATTATGAGATAATTACCGAGCTTGAAAAAATAATATTGGATTTTAAACCCGATATTGTATTTATTCATTGGCCTAAGGACAATCATGTTGAGCATCGTATGGTAGCGGAAGCGTCATACAAGGCACTTTGTATAGCCTATGTGCACGGAGCGTATATTCACGAAATATATGCCTTTGAGGCCGGTATAAGCCAGTGTACCGATTATTTTGCTCCGCATTTCGGAGTGGATATAACCTCTGTAATGGATCAGGTTAATGAGGGATTGAGTAAATTTGATACCGACACTGCAAAAGGCGAATGGTTGGTAAAGGAAAAGAAAATGCAGGCGGCATACAGGGGTATGAGTATGCCGGCAAATTTCGAATATGCCGAGGTATACCGCATTGTTAAATTCCCAAAAGGCGGTGACGATTTCATTTTAAGGCAACTTCTCGGCGATAAGTTCAGATGGTACGGAACGGGAATGTATCCTGAAATGGGTTCGGACTATTTTGACTGATTTTTATTAAATTAAATACACATAGTTAATTTGGTGTGAAACGCTATAATTCGTGATATTCATTTGCATTTGATTCATGGGATGACTATTGCCGAGGCAAAAGATTATTTTGAGAGAATAATGAATTTTAACGGTGTCGAGAAGATTACATTGCTTTCTATTCCGACTGCAGGTAAATTAGCATTAACTCAAAATCTGTTTATCTTAGCGTTAAAGCAGTCGATGTTCCCGAATTGTTTTGCATACATGGGTCTTACTCATGAATCGGGGCATTCCGATTATCTCACCCAATTAGAGCGCGGAATTCGGCAGGGCTTTGATGGATTAAAAATATTGGAATCAAAGCCCGACATACAAAAAGGTTTGGGAATCCGTATGTCAGATCCAATGTTTGATGAAATGTTCGATTACGCTGAGGAGCTGAAGTTTCCTATTATTATGCACGTTGCCGATCCGGACGCCAGTTGGGATCGGAATAAAGTTGACAAATGGGCTTTAGAACATGGTCGATGCTATGACGGTCCCGGCTTTTTATCTCGCGAAGATTTATATGATGATGTTAAGAAAATTCTTAATAAACACCCGAATTTATACCTAACTTTAGCACATTTCGGTTTTCTTGCGGAAGAACTGGAAAGAGCAGAGCGTTTATTAGAAGGTTATCCCAATGTTTGTTTTGATATAACACCCGGTAAGGAAATGTATCTTTCTTTTTCTGCAAATCCGATAAAAAGTTTTTTCAGAAGTATGCGGATAGGATTTTCTTTGGTACAGATGTTAACGATCAAGATGTTTTTCATTATCATTGTGATTTATATCATCTGGTTCGCGATATGCTTAGCGGATCTGAACAGTTCGATTTGTGGAATAATCACTACACTCCAATGAAGCTTGAAAAAGAAATATGCGATAAAATATTTTATGAAAATCATCGTGCGCCTTTGGGTGACATACCAAATCATATTGATAAAAAAGCTGTTTCGGAGGAACTGAAACGTCTATATAAATCCTACGATATGCTTAGTGAGTCGGATAAAAATGCACTTGTATTTTTAATTGATTTTTTCAAGTAAAAGCAAAGCTTATAACTGTTGCTTATATTATGTAAATTTAATTATAAAATATGGATAATACGCAACAGTGAAATTTCTGTGTTAGAGATTACGAAGGATTTTAAGAAAGAAGCAAGCGAACCGTTTGTACTTTTTAGAGTTTTGGAGTCTTCATAGGCGGATAAAAACAAAACTGATTGTGAATAGATTGACCGTTTTTATTTGAGACCGAAGACAGCAGATTTTTAATGATATGGTCAAGCAGTGCAAATGACAATTATGTTGAAGCAATATCATATTCTGATTACGAAAAAATAACAGGAAACTGAAACAATCCGATAATTTGATTTTTGATAAGGATGGCGGTCATGGAATGATATTCAAAAGTTTTAAGAAAGAGGAGTATTTTGTATATCATTATCCGAATATCGTACTTAAAGAAAGACCGGTTCTTAAGAAAATAACCGAAAAAAACGGATTTTTTGAAATAATATAATAGATTGGTTTTAGAGGAACTGTACTAAACACAAAAGAGTTTTATTGATACAAAGCTAAAATTTAATTATATACTGATAGGAATTTTGAATATGATAACATTCAACAAAGAAACCAAAGTATTCTGTCTTAACACCAAAAACACCATCTATGCGATGGGAATATGGAACAATGAAAAGCTGTTTCACCTGTATTGGGGAAAGAGGCTTGTAAATCCGCTCGGCGAGGTGGACTTACAGAATTATTTAAGTCGTGCACATGTTGCTAAAGATATAGACGGTGAATATACTTCGGATGTATTGCCGTTTGAATATTCAACCTATGGCGCTGGGGATATGCGCTTGCCATCATCCGAGTTCACCTTTGCGGATGGCAGCCGTATTTCAAAGCTTACATACAAGGGATATGAAATTGAAAACGGCAAACCGAAGCTTGAGGGTCTTCCCGCAACATATGCCGAAGATGGCGACAGCGTAATGACGCTTAAAATAACCCTTACCGATGAGCTGCAAAAGGCAGATGTTATTCTTTCGTACTCGGTTTTCGAGGACTTAGACGCAATAACAAGAAGCGTTCGCATTGTAAATCACGGGGATAAGCTTTTGCTTGATTCGGTTATGAGCGCAACGGTAGATTTTTACGGTATGTATGACAGTGAGCTTTTGCACCTCGACGGCGCGTGGGCAAGGGAAAGACATATAGCAAGACAGCCGATAATGCCCGGAAATCAGGGTGTTAACAGCCGCTACGGCTGCAGCAGCGCTTTCCATAACCCGTTTGTTGCGATATGCGAAAAGGGTGCAACCGAAAATCACGGAAATGTTTACGGCTTTAACCTTGTATACAGCGGTAATTTTACTGCGGGAGCGGAAAAAAACGTTTATAACGGAGTAAGGGCATATATAGGCATAAATCCCGTGAATTTTCAGTTTGTTCTTGAAAACGGTGAAAGCTTTCAGTCACCCGAAGCGGTGCTTGTTTACTCGGCAAACGGATTAGGCGGAATGTCAAGAATTTACCATAAGCTTTACCGCACGCGTCTTTGCAGAGGAAAGTATAGGGATAGCGAGCGATTTGTGCTTATAAATAACTGGGAAGCGACCTATTTTAATTTTAATGAGGATAAAATAGTCGCAATAGCGGAAAAGGCACACGAAATCGGCGTTGACACCATGGTTCTTGACGACGGCTGGTTCAGCAGCCGCATAAAGGACAATAACGGTCTCGGCGATTGGTACGAAAACCGCGACAGACTGCCGAACGGTCTTGAAGGCCTGGCAAACAGAATAAATGCGCTCGGAATGAGATTCGGACTTTGGTTTGAACCCGAAATGGTAAACCCCGGAACAGAGCTTTACAAAAATCACCCCGATTGGATTATTCACACCGAGGGCAGAATGCCGTCGCTTTCAAGAAATCAGTATACGCTCGATTTGTCACGTGACGACGTGTGCGATTATATAATTGACAGCCTTTCGGAAATACTCAGCCGCGCAAATATAGAGTATGTTAAATGGGATATGAACCGCTGCATGTCAGAACCCGGCTCCGCTTATTGGAAGGGCGAGCGTCAGGGCGAGGTAATGCACCGTTACATTTTAGGGCTTTACAGGGTGCTTGAAACCATAACCGAGCGTTTCCCGAATGTGCTGTTTGAAAGCTGTTCGGGCGGCGGAGCAAGGTTTGACCCCGGTATGCTTTATTATGCTCCGCAAACATGGACGAGCGACGATACCGACGCGGTTGAGCGGCTTAAAATACAGTACGGAACAAGTATTGTTTATCCCTTCAGCTCAATGGGAGCGCACGTTTCGGCAGTACCTAACCATCAGGTAAGAAGAATAACAACATTTGATATGCGCTGTAAGGTTGCCATGCCGGGGCAGTTTGGATTTGAGCTTGATCTTAATAAATGTACGGAAAACGAGCTTGAAACGGCTAAACGGGCAATAGAGGATTACCGCAAGTACGGCGAGATTTTCCATAAAGGGGATTGTTACCGACTTAAATCTCCGTTTGAAAGCGATTTCTCTGCCATAGAGTTTATATGCGAGGATAAAAACACGGTTATATTAACTGTAAATTGCAGCAGCACCACACCCAATGCGCCGGATGAATATATACGGCTTGAGGGACTTGACGAGACAGCAATTTACACCGATACCGAAAGCGGCAAAAAGTACGGCGGCGATTTGCTTATGAACCAAGGGTGGCATTTTGTTAATAATTTTGATAATCAGGTGGTATTTATAATATTATATAGGTCGAAATAAATCATTGACATCATTATATCAAGGCACGTACTTCAAGTAAAGGCTAAAATAAATGATAAAATCAGCCTTGACAGAAGTACGTGCCTTTGATTTTTGAGCAGTTATTAAGGTTTATAAAAAAATTGTGCGTATTAAGTTTTACAAAAATGCGAAGAAAAATTTAGATTTTCGCCTATTCAAACAGCTCTTCTGGTTTGAAGTGCACGAGAATTTTCCTTGATGATCCGTTTATACAATCGGCAAAATAGAAAAATCTTCGGTTGTATAAGTACTTATCGGCTTACCCTTTAATGAATTTGCGCAACATTTTATTATGACATTCATTTGCGCCTTTCTCACGGGATATATACGGGTATATACGGGTGCGTGAAATATACTGACATCCCGTATTTTTCAAAATCTGTTAATGTGGCAAATTCGGAACCGTTGTCTCCGGTCACGGTTTTAAACATTTGATTTTTCTTATTTAAGAGCATTGATACCACATCTTATAAAGTTTATTGCAGTGCCTCTGCCATATGATTTTTAGCTTTTATACCAAGGCACATTATTGTCATCCTTTCCACAAGTGTAATAACAGGTTTGGTTTCATTCTTTAGCCTGAGAACGCTGTTTATTTCCCAATATTCAAATTCATTTCTCAACTCGACGCTTTCTGGGTATTCCTAGATACTTCGGTCGAATTTATTTTTGTTCTCGGCAGCTTGCGAATTTGCCGTATTCCGCTTCGGATTTTCCGGCAACTTGATGTTTTAATTGGCAATAATTCAAGCAAAACATATTTGTAAAGCGTTTTGGTACAAACCATTTCTTCACGTTTGAATAATTTGTTATGTAGTGTGTATTCAACTATTATGTCCATGACCATTGCTCTTTTTTAAATTATTTTACAATTTTAGCCTTTTAAAAAATAGCAAAAAAAAAACGGCAAAAAAAGTATAAGTGCGGTTTTTTTTAATGAAAAAACGGCGGACTTGTTGTATAATAATTGTACAATATACTAAATTTAATATGGAGGAATTAATGTGAAAAAAATCTTAGTACCGTTGTTTTTGGTGTTGGTAATCTTATTATCGCCATTATCACTCGTTGGTTGTGGAGATAAAAATACGAATAATAAATCATCGGGTGGTTCGGAAGTCAAACAGGCAGAACAAACAGATTTGAGTTTTTATGATAGTATTCCAGAAAAGCTCAAAGGAACAACAATTAGGTTTGCAACTTGGAAGGATCATACCAAAGAGGAAGCGGCACTGGTTCTTGCGGATTTTCAAGCTCTTACCGGTATTAATATTAAATTGGAGTACATTCCGCAAAATGAATATGCATCAAAACTTACTGCAATGGTTTCGGCAAACCAATCTCCGGATATGTTGGTTATTAACGGAAACTGGCTGGATTTAGCAGGATTGTTAACCCCGCTTGAGGATGCTGGAGTTGATACATCGGATAAATTTTGGAATCAAGATATTCAGAATGTATTTAAAATTAATGGCAAGACATATGCCACAAATGCAGCAAAAAGCGCATGGGGAAATCATGGACAGTGTGTGATTTGGAACAAAACTATTTTTAATGATTATGGAATTAAAACTCCCCAGGATTATATTGACGAGGATAACTGGACATTAGAAACATTTAGAAAAATGCTTAAACAGGTATCGGCAGCCGATCCTGATTTGACTGGTGGATTGATAACATACAATACATTTGTCCAATGTTATGCAAAAAACAATATTGTTTCTTATGACCCTTCAAATCAAACTGTTAAGCTTGATTCTAGCAATGATATCAAAGAAGCAATTAAGTGGTGTGTAAATGCTCAAGAGGAAGGCATCGCAAGAGTGGTATACAATGGTCTTGGAAATGGTATGAATTTTGCTGAAGGAAAAGCGGGAATAGCATTTGATTCGGTATATTCAATTCGTAGTAATGGATACTTAGCTTCAATGAATCATGACGATCTTGAATATGCATTGCCTCCTAAGGCTGATGCTAACTCCGAATATCCTATTTATGGTTCATATCGTGCTTACGGTATTTGCAAAGGTTCTAAAAATGCCGAAGCGACAGGATACTTTATAAGATATTTCACCGATGCAAACAGTTATGATATGTCAGAAGTTTATCCTAATGACAGAGCTCTTGAATTTGCAAATAACGCTGCATCAAAAGCAGTTTACAAACCTTATGATATCTCACAGGAGGTATGGAAGATGGTTTATACAGAGTCACAGTTTAAATCGTTCTTTGATTTGACTTCGGCATCTCAGGTAGATACAACGTTTGACTCGATGATTTCAAATTATAATCCTTGTGTTCAAAAAGCGAATCAACATTTATCAAATGTTGTAAAAGGGTTGAAGTAATTTTTTAAAGGGACACATTCCTTAATTATAACTATAACGTGTCCAATTGCTATTTAAAGTAATTGGACACAAACTCTTCTAACGCAAAACTATAAATGAGAGGTAATATAAATGAAAAAAATTGGCTTAATTATACTGGGTATAACTATTATTTTGCAATCTTGTATATTACCTTGTTTTGCTATGGAAAAGTATATTAACAAGAAAAATGAAAAATTTGTTGTTGAGGGTGAATATACAAAATATATAAAAAACTCAGGATTTAAGGCAGCAACCCAAAGCTTAGGGTGCAAAGCTATTGATTTTTACACAAATGACACTACTGATGCTTCTGTTAGTGGTATTAAAAGTTTTGATTCAGAAGTTTTGATTTGGAAAAGTCGGGCAGGAAGCATTACATACAGATTGGAAGTTCCCGAAAGTGCATTGTATAATATTAGTCTTGAATATCTTCCGTTGGAATACAACGGTTTAAATATAGAGTTTGGATTAAGGGTAGACGGTGAGTATCCTTATGAATTGACAGAAAAACTCGAATTGCCCCTGATATGGATTAATGACGGCGACGTAAAAACTGATTTAAATGGGAATCAATATGCTCCTAACCAAATCCAATTAGACCGGTTTGTTAAAAGGAATCTTTATGACCCTGATGGAGTTATCGTCAATGATTTGCAATTTGCATTGTCACAAGGGGCACATGAAATTACGATAGAGAATTGTTCGCAACCAATTGCCTTGGCTTCTATCGCATTAGTTTCACCTGAGAATGTAAAGAGTTATGAAGAAGTATCTAAAGATTATGATCAGTTCGGATACAAAAATTATTCGGGTAAAGCAATAATTATTGAGGGTGAAAATGCAAAGTATAAAACCACACGTTCATTAGTTGCTAAGTCGGATTCCACCTCTATGGATGTATCGCCAAACTCACCGATTGTCAGCATGCTTAATTATATTGGCTCGTCAAATTGGAAGTCCCCTCAGGAAGAACTTACCTGGGAGATAAATGTTAAAAAGGACGGTCTTTATCAACTCGGTTTTAATTTTAAACAATCTACAGTTATTGATGGTGCTTCATACCGATGGTTGAAAATTGATGGTAAAACACCATTCAGAGAAGCTGAAAATATAGCTTTTGATTATGGCACGTCCTGGCAATATGAGGTTTTTGGAGTTGAGGGGAAACCGTATTTGTTCTATCTTACTGCGGGAGAACATACTTTTTCACTTACGGTAACTCTTGCTGAATATGCTGAATATCACAAAGCATTGAATAAATTAGTTGCAGATATAGGCGAGTTTTACCTTGAAGTTGTAAAGATAACTGGGACATCTCCTGACAAAAATCGTGACTATGACCTTTTTAATCAAATTAATGATTATGAAAAAAGGCTTGACGGATTTCATTCCGACTTGGATGAGTTATCCGAACAAATGAAAATGATGCTAGGCAAAAGGGGAAACAGCTTCATAGCGACAGTTAATAATATGTCTCGTGTTGCAAAGTATATGATTGATAATCCTTACACAGCCCAGAATTATTTAAACGATTTTTATAATCAGTATATTTCTTTAGGTTCTTGGTTATACGAAATGACCAGTATGCCTCTTAGTTTAGATAGAATTGTTTTATCTGCCCCTAATGATACAAATTCGATGGAAAGGGCAAATTTATTTGAAAAATCATTTTTTGGAATGAAACGATTTTTCTTTTCATTCACAAGTGACTATAATACGCTTTCAACGGAAAACGAAAGCGGAAAAAGCTTGAAAATTTGGGTAAATTGGGGTAGAGATCAAGTTATGGTTTTGAATTCCCTTATTCAAGAAAATTTCACCCCTAAAACCGGCATTAGCGTTAATCTTGAAATGACAAATGCTTCTTTGATTAATGGTATGCTTGCAAATATTCAACCGGATTTAGCTTTGCAGTTGTCAAGAACCGAACCGGTCAACCTTGCAATGCGTGGAGCTTTATATAATTTGTCTCAATTTGACGATTACGAACAGGTGCTGGAAAGATTTGGTAATTCGGCAAGTGAACCGTATAAATACAAGGATGGTGTTTATGCATTGCCGGATACACAATCTTTTTACATCATGTTCTATCGGAAAGACATTTTGGAATCCCTCGGTCTTTCTATTCCAAAGACTTGGAATGAATTTATAGAAACAACATCAGTAATCCAAAGAAATAATTTACAGGTTTATTTACCGTATACCCAGATTACCGCTGCTACCACAGTAAATACAGGCGTTGGAGGTCTTAATCTGTTTGCTTCTCTTTTGCAACAACACGGCGGTTCATTTTATAATAGTGAACTGACCAAATGTGATTTAAAAAATGCAACATCATTTAAAGCATTTACTTTCTGGACAGATTTTTATACTAAGTACAGAGTTCCAACCATATCAAGCTTTTATAACCGATTTAGAAGCGGAACGGTACCGCTTGGTATAGAGGTATATACTCAATATACTCAATTGATGGAAACGGCTCCCGAAATTAAGGGAAAATGGGGAATTGCGTTGGTTCCGGGAATGGAAAAAGAAGACGGTACAGTTGACCATACGGTATCTGGTTCAGGTTCGGGCTGTGCTATTTTAAGCAAATCCAAAAACAAAGTGGAAGCATGGGAATTCCTGAAATGGTGGACCTCGTCAGAAACGCAGCTCTCATACAATAACAATGTTGAAGCAATTTTAGGCAGTATTTCAAGAACGACAACGGCAACGGTGGAGGCATTTAAAAAAATGTCATGGGACGGCGATGATCTGGAAATTCTAATGGAACAGCGTTCGTGGATTAAAGAAGTGCCTGAAATACCTGGTGGATATTTCCTTTCTCGTGCGATAGATCAGGCGTTTTGGGAAGTATATAATAATGATGAAAATCCTAAAGACGTACTTACCGAATGGACTGATTTAACGAATGATGAAATCAATAGAAAAATCAAGGAATACAGTTGATAGGAGCGCAGTAATGAAAAAAAACAAAACTTTAAAAAAGCGTGGAAATATTTTTCAGAGCGAAAATGCTTACTATCTCATGGTATTGCCGTTTTTTTTGATTTTTGTGTTATTTACCGTTATACCGGTATTAACATCTATAGCATTAAGTTTTACAAATTTTGATATGGTTTCCGGACCGAAGTTTGCGGGTGTAGAGAATTACGCTCGTATGATTCTGAGTGATAAAATATTCTCTATTACTGTAAAAAATACACTGTTTTTTGCGATTGTTACAGGTCCGTTAGGCTTTTTGTTGGCTTTTGTCTTAGCGTGGTTTATTAACGAATTTTCACCTATAATTAGAACAATTTTATCATTTTTGTTTTATGCACCCGCACTTATAGGTAATGCTTATTTTGTGTGGCAGATAGCTTTTTCGAGTGATAGTTATGGTTATATTAATAGTGCGTTGTTGTCATTGGGGGTTATAACAGAACCAATTCAGTGGTTGAAGGACGCCAATTATATAGTGCCGATTATAATAATTGTTCAATTATGGCAGAGCATGGGTGTTTCTTTCTTGGCGAATATATCCGGGTTGCAGAATGTTAATGATGAAATGTATGAAGCAGGCGCTATTGACGGCATTAAGAACAGATGGGAAGAGCTTTGGTATATAACTCTCCCTTCCATGAAAAACATTTTGCTGTTTAGTGCGGTTATGCAAATTGCATCAAGCTTTTCAATAAGTGGCATTGCAGTTCAATTAGCAGGTTATCCAAGTGTTGAATACGCAGCAGATACTATAGTTTCATATTTGCAGGATGTCGGAACAGTTAAATATGAAATGGGATATGCATCGGCACTTTCTGTTGTATTATTTCTTATGATGTCTTTATCTCGCTGGATGATTGGTAAAATAATTGATTTCGTCGGAAAGTAGGAGAGTGTAATGCTTAATAGTTTTAAGACCGTTGGGTTGAAAAAATTCAATTTTAATATTTCGAAGAAAAAACAATACAAGCGTTACACAAGAAGTAAAATAGGAAATTTCTTCTATGTTTTATTTTTGGTCGGTTTTGGGTTGTTTTCTGTGTTGCCGCTTATATATTGTGTGGTGACTTCATTTAAACCGATTGATGAATTGCTTGTTTTCCCACCAAGATTTTTTGTGCTTAGACCTACAATATCCAATTATACGGCATTACCTGATTTATTGTCTAATCTTAGGGTTCCGCTTTCAAGATACATATTTAACAGCCTATTTGTTTCGGTGACTGCAACATTTTTATATGTTTTTGTGGCGACATTGGCTGCGTTTGCTTTGTGTAAGTCTAATATTAAAGGTCGTAAGTCATTTTTTTTGGTGATACAGTTTGCACTTTTGTTCAATGCATATACACTATCTATTCCGAGATATTTAATTTATTCTTGGATGAATATAGTTGATACATATTGGGTTGAAATTCTTCCGCATATTGCTTCGACAATGGGAGTATTCCTCATGAAGCAATATATGGAGGGCGCTATACCTAATGCTTTACTTGAGGCGGCTAAAGTTGATGGAGCGAGTCCGTTCACAATTTTCTTTAGAATTGCACTTCCGATTGTAAAACCTTGTTGGCTTACGCTTACTTTATTTGGCTTTCGTGATATTTGGTCAACTGTGCCTGAGGGTACTGTTTTTAACGAAACTTTAAAAACATTACCGACAATAATGTCGCAGATTACAGCAGGTGGTATTGCTCGTTCCGGAAGTGCCATGGCAGTAACGGTTATTATGATGATTCCTCCAATATTAGTATATTTAGTATCACAAAGTAATGTTATTGAATCGATGAGTAATGCGGGAATTAAAGAATGATAGGAGAAGATGCAATGAAATTGTTTTGTAAATCAAAAAAGTTTTTTTCTATCTGTTTGCTTTTGTTGTTTGTTCTTTCCTCTAATGTTACAAATATTGCCATGGCTGTCTCACCCTCAATAGAGGATGTTCCGTCTAATAGTTATTCATATTGGACGTCATCATCTAAGAATATTTTGGTTAATCAAAAAGCAGTATTTAAATTCAAGGAAACAATTAGTGCTTCTTTACTCGGAATCAACCCTTTTTCAACATTGGCAGACATGGCTGTTGATGACAATGGATATATTTATCTAATTGATAAGGATACTAATGAACTTATTATAATTGACAATAAGTATAATCATGTTAATACCATTAGTAATTTTTTATACAACAATGAAAAATGTGCAATTAGTAAGCTCTCGGGTGTTTATGTATCAAAAGAAAATGAGATCTATATATGTGATTCTGACGGTGGAAAGATTTTGATTTGTGATAAAGACGGAAATGTTTCTAAAGTCATCACCGCACCACAAAAAAATTCATTGCCTGAAGGATTTGTGTTTAAACCTACAAAGGTTATTATTGACCCCAAAAACTATATGTTTATCCTAAGTGAGGGATCATATTATGGCGCGATGGTATATAATGAAACTGATGAGTTTATTGGCTTTTATGGTGCTAATAAAGTTGCAAGCACGGTAGGGGATGTTATAAAGAATTTTTGGAAAACGCTGACTACAACAAATAAAAAAAGAGCAAATAGCGCTAAAACACTACCGTTTTCTTTTACGGATATTAGTATAGACGAAAAAGGCTTTATATACACAACAACAGGAGCTACAACAGAAAAAGGTGAGCAGCTCGGAGTAATAAGACGGCTTAGCCCAAACGGCGTAAATATAATGAAATCCGAAGATATTATCTTTGGAGAAAAGACATTAGGGAAAAAAGCAACGGGGGGTTACATTTCTCAAGATATTAGCGGTTTATGTGTTGATGAATATGGCTTTATATATGCTTATGATAAAACCATAGGAAATATATATATGTATGATGAAGAGTGCAATTTAATAACAGCTTTTGGGGGCGGAATGGGTAACGGTTCTCAAAACGGCACATATATTTTTCCTTGTGCAATTGATTTTTTTGACACAAAATTGTATGTTTGCGATGCCCTTACAGGATTAATTACCATCTATGAATTAACAGATTACGGAAAGCAAATCAGAAGTTTGCAAAGAAAAACTCTTGACGGTGATTATCTTGAAACCAAAACGGGGTGGGAACAGATTCTCAAAGAAAACAAGAATTGTCAACTAGCATATATCGGGCTTGCTAATGTTGCAATTTCAGAAGAAAACTATTCTTTGGCTCTAAAATATGCTGAACAAGGACAGGATAAAACTACATATGCTAAAGCTTTTGAAAAGGTAAGAGATAATTTTATAAGCAAGCATTTTACTTTCCTTTTTTGTATTTCTGTTTCACTTGTTGCGATTGTAATTGTTTTATTCATAATAAAAAAGAAAAAATCTATTGTTTTAATTAAAAATTATGAATTGAAACTAGCGTTATCTACGGCTATTCATCCATTTAATGCATTTGGTGAATTGAAGGAGAAGAAAAAAGGCAAAACTATATTAGCGATTATCTTCGTTGTCTTGTTTTATATATCGTCAGTAATAAAAAATGATTTCTCTGGTTTTCTATTTATTGATACCAGCTCAATAGCTTTTAATTCATTGGTTGTTTTTTTGAGAACTATAGGTGCAGTTCTTTTATGGACCGTATCGAATTGGATGATTGCTGCTTTATTTGGTGGCCTTGGAAAAATCAAGGAAATATTTATAGTTGTTTCATATTCATTGTTGCCAATGACCGTTGCTAACATATTTTATACAGTATTTTCAAGGGTTCTTACTGAATCTGAAGGATCTTTTTTGGCATTGCTACTTCTTATTTCGGAAGTGTATTTTGTAATTATTCTTGCAATAGGTACTATGAAGATACATGATTTTTCATTCGGTAAATTCGTTGGCACGTCATTGTTATCAATAATCGGGCTATTGCTTATAGTCTTTATAGGGGCAATGATAGTAATACTGGTACAGCAGTTTGTTTCATTTTTCTCGACATTGCTCTATGAAATAGTTTTACGATAGGGGGAGATAATATGAAAAAAAAATTACATATTACAGTCATTTGTTATATCTGCATATTGTTTTTTTCCCTCTCGGGGTGTGCAAGTGTTACTAACGCTAAAGCAAATGCTTCGTTTAATAATAACTTTGAGCAGAACAAACTTGAAAGCGGAGTTTTGGCCGAAAATACGAATTTCTCTTTGAATTGGGATAGTAAATTCAATAGAATATTTTTTGTTGAAAAGAATACTGGAATTATCTGGTCTAATCTTCCTGATGAGCTTTTTGAAACCAGATATGATGAAGAAGGAGATGAAATAACTAACAATCCAAGCTTAGAAGCGCCTTTTGTAATGGAATATTATGATGATTCATTAATGAAATCAAAGAAGGCTAATGCATATACTCAATCTGCCAAAATCGACAATTACTCAGCAAAAAAAATAGATAATGGTGTAGAAATAACCTATTATTTTAAACGGTTGAAAATTTCTGTTCCTGTAAAGTTTGTATTGTTGGATGAGTGTTTTTCTGTTTCGGTAGATTCTTCTAAAATTACAGAAAATGAAAATAAAGTTCGAACAATAACATTAATGCCTTTTTTATGTAGTGTTAAAAACAAAGAAAATGGATACCTTTTTGTTCCTTCTGGTAGCGGTGCACTTATTGTTGCTAAAGATGAGAATGAAGTTAGCAAATACTATTCATCGTCAGTATACGGTGATGATTTGCAACGGTATCCAAAAGATCGTTTAAAAACAAGTAATACAGAAAAAATTAAATTACCTGTTTTTGGAGCAGCGGATACTGACGGGAAGGGAACATTGGGAATAATTTCCTCAGGTGCGGAATCGGCAAACATATATGTTGATTATGGAAATCAGGTATTTGGATACTCCACCGTTGCTGTTGAATTTGTTATAAGAGATTATCAAAACGCTACTGCTAACGTTAACTCGGGGAAATGGGAAACTCAGGTTTATATAGATAATCCAATTAATTCAATATTATCCGTTGATTATTATCCGTTGTATGGCGATACAAATAATTATGTATCAATGGCAAACATATATCGCAAATATTTGACAGATACTTACGGGTTAAGTTCAACAAATAATGAATCGTTACTGAATATTAATTTTCTAGGCGGAGAAAACATAGATAAAAACTTCTTAGGTGTTCCGTATAAGGAGATGTATTGCACCACTTCTGTTTTGGCTGCTCAAAAGATAACTGAAGAGTTAAGCGAAAGATCATCGTCCGTTAAAGTGAATTTAATGGGATATGGTGATGCGGGATTGCAAGTGGGTAAAATTGCCGGAGGGTATTCGGTAAATAAAAAGATGGGAACCTCTAAAGATGTTCGAAAGTTTTTTGGCTGGGCAAAAACTAACGGTATTGATTTATTTATGGGTTTTGATATTGCTTCTTTTTCAAAATCCGGAGAAGGACTCAGTACATTTCTAAGCAGAGATGTTGCCCTTGGTGTAAACTTTAGGGCAACTCAGCAGTTTGATTATCATGTGGGCAATAAGGCTGTTCGTGAAGATTCTTTTTCCTACTATTTAGTTAAACGTTCTTTAGTACCGGATATTGTTGAAAATGTTATATCCAAGGCTGAGAGCCTTGATATTGGCGGGATTTCTCTTGATTTAGTTGCAAATTCAGTGTATTCGGATTATAGAGAACAGCAGTATTATGGCTCGGGGAATTTTGCTAAAGACATTGACACAGCAATTAAAAAGATTAAAAAGCATGATAAAAATGTTTTGGTATTATCTGCAAATGATTATGCTGCCTCTAATGCGAATTGTATTTATGAAGCGCCTGTCAATTCAGATAAATCCTCACTTTTTTCGTATGATATTCCTTTTTATTCTATTGTTTTTAAGGGATATGTTCCTATGACAACAACCTCACTTAATTTGGCAGTTGATAAAGATTTATATTTACACTGTGCAGAAACTGGCAGTGGACTTTTATATTCGATTGCTAATAATTATAATGAAAAACTTCGTGGGACTACACCTGATGTTTTTTATGCAACTGAATTTGAGGATCAGAAGGACATAATTATTAAAGAAATTGAAGAATATGAACAATATTTTGAAAGAATTAAAAATGCAAAAATCGTTGATTATGAAGTACTTGAAAATGGGCTTAGGAAGACCGAGTTTGATTCAAGGATTGTAGTTTATGTTAATTTTACGGACTCTGATATTAATTCATCTTACGGTGATATACCGGCAAAAACATTTAGATATTTTGAAAAGGAGTGATTAGATGAAACTAAGGAAAAATGTCGGAATAGAAACGCTTAAGAGTAGATATGCGTATATTTTCGTCACACCATGGATAATAGGCCTACTGTGGTTTTTTGTCTTCCCGCTTCTGCAGTCTGTTTTATTTTCCTTTTCAAATGTCACAATCGGTGTTGGAAAAATCAATTTAGAGTTTGTTGGATTAAAAAATTTTGAGTATATATTAACGGAAGACCCGCTTTTTGTTGACAATCTTTTTGTTGAGCTTGGAAAAATGTTTTATACTGTGCCTCTAATAATTATCATAAGTCTGGTGATTGGCATACTTTTAAATGCTAAATTTAAAGGAAGAATGTTATTTAGAGCAGTATATTTTTTGCCTGTGATTATTGCGGCAGGACCGGTCTTGAAATTATTGTTTATGTATCAATCGGGAAATATTACAAACCAGGCACAAGAGGAAGCGGTTGCAGGCACGATGATAGATGTAAGTACATTAATTGCTTATATAGGTTTGCCCACACAGATTAGCGAATATCTCAATATTGCTTTAAGTGGACTTATGAATATTATTTGGAATTGCGGAATTCAAATAGTTTTGTTCATAGCCGGAATGCAGACAATCCCGGATTTGTTATATGAGGTTTCAAAGGTTGAGGGAGCAACAAAATGGGAAGAGTTTTGGTTTATAACATTTCCGCTTTTATCTCAAGTGGTGATTTTAGTAATGCTATACACAATTGTAGAAATGATGACGCTACAAACTAATAGTGTTATGATGCGTGCTTATACAATTATGTACTCGCAAAACTATGGCGATGCATCTGCTATGTTATGGTTATATTTTGTAATTGTAGGAATAGTATCAGCATTAGTATTCTGGGTATATATGCGCTTTTGTGTGCGTCGGTATGAATAGGAGAGCAAACATGAAGAGTTTTTTTAATGAAATACCTATTCGTAAAAACAAACACCTCTTGTTACAAAAATTTAACATATTTGATGTTACTACTGCGATTTTCAGATATGTATTTTTAATAGCAATGTGTTATGTTGTTGTTTATCCCTTATTTTATATGATCAGTAGTTCTTTTAAGACATACAACGAAGTATTAGACCCAAGTATTGTATGGCTTCCAAGAACAGTAATTTTGGATAATTATAAAAATGCAATTGAAGCACTATATCTGCCTAATTCGATATATCGAACTTTGCTTTTTCAAATGGTTAGTGCCGGTATAGAAATATTATCTTGCAGTTTTGTGGCGTATGGATTGGCGAGATTTGAATTCAAATTAAAAAAGATATTGATGATCTTTTTAATGCTTATAATTTTTGTTCCACCACAGATGATAATTATGCCAATGGTTCAAAATTTTGCGAGTTTGGATTTTTTGGGGATATTAAATATGATAAGCTCAATTATAGGTAGGGATATTACAATAAATACTTTGGACACTGTGATTCCTTTTTATCTCCCTTCAATCTTTGCAGTTGGTTTGCGTGCAGGAATAATGATATTTATATATATTCAGTTTTTCAAGGGATTACCAAAAGAACTTGAGGAAGCGGCATGGATTGATGGAGCGGGACCATTAAAAACATACTTGAGAATTGCACTTCCTTCTTCGGGAGTTGTCATTCTTACTGTGAGTGTTTTTTCTCTGATTTGGCATTGGAATGATTACTACTTATCCGTAATGTACTGTGCTCAGGAATATCCGTTAGCGGTTAGGTTGGCAGATATTGATTCAGTGTTTAATACCCTCAAAATAACCAGCGATATTGTTAAAGGTACAACTTCGATGGCAGCATGTGTGATATACATATTACCTATGCTGATTATGTATATGGTATTGCAAAGTAAATTTACCAAAAGTATAGACCGTGTTGGCATCACCGGTTAATTATAGGAGGTATATATTATGAAAAAAATCATTAGCATATTTTTAATTATTATGTGTGCCATTTCTTGTATGGGTTGTTCTAAAAATGGTATAACATCAAACAATTCTCAACCATATGCTGAAAATTCAATGTACAATATATCGAAAGGTGAAGACACATCAGAACATGATGACTTAGGAGAAAAACCAGAAGTGAACAATGATGGATTTTGTATTGTGGTTAAAATGAAGACTTCGGGTATAAAGATTGAAAATCCTGAAGATTTTTCAAAGTTTACAGTTGGCTATATATCTGATACTGATAGCGAAATATATGCAAAATTTTATAATTTTAAGGAGAGCGGGATGTATAATTCCGGGCATGACCTTCATTCGGGTCTGATGGGGGGATCATGTGATCTTGGCATTATTAATGACGTTAGTTATCAAGCCAATATAGACGATTATGAGATTGTCTGGGATTTTTCAACAAATAATAATTGAAACAGGAGGAAGTTTTATGTTTACAATATCTAAAACTGCAAAAAAAGGTCTTGCTTTGGTTGTTGCATTTGTATTATTTGCATCATCTTTTTTGGGCATAATTTCATCTAATGTTTTTGCGGATTCTACGGAAGAAACTCCATATGAGGAACCGATAATCGGAGAAGAAAGCTACGATTTTTCAAATGCAAGCGAATATTCCTTTAAAAATGACGGGGATAGCAAATATTATAGTTACCTTGGAAATACAAAGTTATCTGACGGAATTTCTGTTGGCAATGGTGCATTGAAACTCAACTCGGGCAGCAATAGCGGTCGGACTGTTCAAACATGGGTTATCAATAAAAATGGAAAACCGTTTGAATTGGTTCCTGGTGTAGAATATAAAGTCACATTTAATGTGAAACAAACAAAAATTCCAAGCGCTAATTCCACAACGTATATTTCGCTGTCAAATGGTGTGTGTTTAGCCGATAGTGCATGGTCTGATAACCTTGGTGCATCTGCTTCGGTAATGTCAGAAGGTGATAATGATAAGTATGAATATTCGAAAGGCAATAAACAAAATGCCAATTTGACAACATACCCCAACAATGCAATTAATGCCTCGTATTCAACAAACCATATTTGTTATATAAAAAATGGTCGTTATCTTGCCAGCGCAGAAGGTGATGATATAGAAACAACCTTTGTTGCTTACGATATAACCAATAATGGTATAAATAAAGAGAACCGAAATTATCTTGCACTTACTTTTGCGTTATATAAAGGTCAGGAAATCGAAATTGATAACATTAAAATCATGTATGATTATTCTAAATATACTAAAGTGACTTTTGTTGACGGTGAAGAGGAAAATGCAACCATTTTAAAGGTTGATGAAAAAGTTGCAGACTTAAATAATAAAGGTGACTATACTTTTATCGGCTGGTATGATGATAACGGCGAAAAAGTCACCGTTGTTCCGAAGATCGCAGAAACCGGTAAGATTACATTAACCGCAAAATGGGATAACCCGTTTGAGCAACCGATAACTTTAAATGAAGATAACAACTACCTGGTTGAGTATGATTTTGATGCATCAAACGGTGATGCTTATTTGGTATCATCGTCATATACCGGTTATAAAGCATACAAAAATATCGATACAAGCAATGGAGTTTTGCATATTAGTGCAAACGACAATGAAGCTTCATCGCAACTCTGGACTGTAAATAAAAACGGCAAACCGTTTTTGCTTAAAAACGGAATAACATATAACATTTCGTTTGAATTGTCTTTTACAGGTTTGATTGCTCCGGAAGTGCTTTTAGCAGGAGGGATAGAAAACGGAAATTTGGAGTGGAATGGTTCTGCACCTGAACAATTAACTTCTATTAAAATCAGCAGTGACAAACAGTTATATTCAAAGTCCTTTACTGCTACAGATATTACAAACAACGGTTCAAAAGAAAACAAGCGGAATTATCTTGCATTTGTTTTTAATCTTGAATCAGGACAGGATGTTGAAGTCAAGTCAATAAGTATTACCTACGATTTCAGTAAGCATACTTTAGTTACATATCAATACGATCCCAACGACACTGCAGATACCGAGACCGTATTTTCCAATGTCGGCGATGAAACCAAGTCGATTGATTATGTGAATGACAGAAAATTCGTTGCTTGGAAAAACAACGGTAGCGACGTTAAAAAGATTCCTTCTGTTGCTACAGGCAGAATTTTGCTTGTTGCGGAATTAGAGACGGATCCGCTTGAAGGGCTTAATAAGTATGATTTTAGCAAGAGTCATCAATATGAAATTGATAACGCTAACGGCAAATTCATATCAACTTATTACGGCGGTATATCTTCAGCAATTCAGCGGGAAGTTGAAAGCGGAATTGAAGTATCAGACGGCAAATTAAAGCTGACATCGGGCTTACAGAACAGCGCTGACTATTCAGCTTCCAGAACTGTAAAAACTTGGGTGATAAATAAGAACGGTGTTCCGTTTGAATTTACGCCGGGTGAAACATATTCTGTCAGCTTTACAGTCAAACAAAATGGCTCACCGACTGTTTTGCTTTCCTATATTGCATTGGCAAACGGTGTAAATTTAAATGACAACTCCTGGGCTGATAATCTAGGAACAAGTGCATCGGTCATGAAGGATGCCAAGGATAATTTATACACATATAAAAGTGGTGCCAATTGGCAATGGCCAAGTGCTAATGAAAGTGAATCATATCCTAATAATGTTGTCAGCGCCAACAGCCAGAACAAATTGGTTTGTTCATCAACCCCTGAGGGTATTAAGGAACAAGAAGTATCCATAACATTTACTGCTTATGATATTGCTTCGCAAGGAGATAATTATAAAAACTATCTTGCCCTTGTATATTCGCTTTCCGGTGAACAGGAAATAGAAATTGACAATCTTACCATTCATGAATCTGAAAAGAATACGATCGTAACATATGATTACAGAGATGGCACATCAAATACTGAATATTTGAAAATTGGTGATAAGATAACGGCTCCGGATATGCAGAATATACCTAATGGTAAGAAGCAGGAAGGTTGGCGTGATGCATCAGGAAATATCTATACAACAGTTCCGAAGGGTGTCAACGGAAAGATAACATTGTATCCAAATTTAGTTCGTAAAAATGGCAATAATAATGTAGAAAATCCATTGAAGAAGACTCTTGACTTTGAATTTGCCGATGAGTATGAAACTCAAAATGCAGATGATACTTTGATAGCAAGTATATATAAGGGCGGCATTTCATCGGCTAATCAAAAAGTTATTCATAATGATATAACGGTTGAAGACGGCATCTTGCGAATCGGCTCCGGAATACCGAACGATATTGATGTCGGTACGGTTCACAATGTTCAGACATGGATTATAAATGATAACGGAAAGCCGATTGAGCTCAAGCCCGGAACATCATATACCGTTAATTTTAAGGTGCGTCAGAACTCTGCACCGAAATACATCACGTCTTCGTATATTTCATTGTCAAACGGTGTTTCATATTCCGATAACAGTTGGAATAATAATCTGGGCGCCAGCGCCTCGGTTATGCCCGAAAACAAGGATATAACTTATGTATATAAAAACGGTGCGGGTTGGCGTTGGCCGTCAGACGGACTTACGGGATACCCGAATAATGCCATAAAAGCAAGTAATGACAATAAACTGATTTATGACAACACATTGGCAGGATTTGTAAACGGAAGTGTTTCTTATACGTTTACTGCTTATGATATAACAGACGGCGGTAAAAAGAGCAATTGTAAAAACTATCTTGCTTTAACGGTAGCTCTTCGTCAGGGTCAGGAAATTGAAATTGATGATTTTATAATATATGAAACCGACTCGTATAAGCTTGTGTCTTATAATTTAGGCGGAAACGGAGAGATGGATTCTTTCTTTGCTCAAAACGGCGATGTTATTAAATTAACCGATCTGCAGGATACGCAGGATGCCATGTTTGCAGGGTGGTATCTTGACTCAAAGTATTCCGTTCCGGTTGAAAATAATATATATACCATCGGCAAAAATGATAAGAGTATTGTTTTTTATGCCAAATTTGTCAAATTCACAATTTTAGAAGATTTTGAAAATTATGCAGCTAAAACTTTTAGATTTGAGGGAGAGATAAACAGAAATCCCCAACTGGGATATTATAGTTTTATTACCGACAAATTTGCAAAAGACGGAAAATACTCGTTGCATTTAAACGCATTGGGTGACGAAACCAATAGAACATGGGTTAAATTGACCGATAACGGAAATGATTTCAAGGTTTCCGAAGGTCAGACATATCTCTTTACCATTGATTATTATGTTGAAAATGCGGAAAGTGACATTGAATTTTTTCCATATATCTCAGGCTCGGAAGGTATATGGCAAACTATTACGGTAAATGGTAAAACGGATGGAGTGTATAGAGAGCAACGCGATTACACAATGACTATACCTCGCTTAGATAAGGGGAAAGGTTGGAAGAGAATTGCTTTTGAATTTACACCTACTTTACAATATTCTGATTATAATTCCTTGTATTTCAGATTTAGTAATTTGACAAAAGGTACAAGTATTTATATGGATAATTTTAAGGCAGAGCTTGTAACCGATAAAAACACTCTCGCGACAATTTATCCCGGTAACGGTGAAAATCCGATGACGTATATGGGTCTTCCGGGTCAAAAGATTGATATGCCGACGGTCACAAGTAAATATATGAATTTCTTAGGTTGGTATACCGATGTTAAGTTTGCAAAACCGTATACGGGCGACTTTTTATTTGAATCAAAGTCGATTTCTTTGTATGCTAAGTGGCAGTATAAGAAGGGTATTGAGATTAATGAGGGCTTTGAAAACTACAAAGGAAATTTGCCATCATCCAATTTTTCAATAGTTAGTGAAGATCCTGCATCTGGTGATAAATGCCTTAAGTATGTGTTTGATCTAAAAAAAGACCAGTATGATTATCTTTCTTTGTACATTGACGATGATATTGCATCTATATCAAACGGTCAGCGCTTTGCAATGTCGTTTAAATACAAGATACTTGAAGATCTGCCCAAGTCTACGAATTTGGCTATGGGTTTTTCTACAGCAAATCATACACAACTAAAGATTGAACAATATGACAATTTCTTGCTTTGGGCATATAGATATATCCCCGGAGAATGGCATATATTCAATGATATATTAACTGCTGAGAAGCTCAAATCAGGTGACAATATCTTAAAATTTGAGATCGGAACACTTGGCGAATTTGCAAATACGGTATATATTGATGATATTAAACTTATCCCGCTTCAGGAAGATGATGTTGTTTTAACCCTTTATACCGATCAACTTTCTACGAATTTACCTACACATATTATAGGAAAGGCTGGAGATGAGTTCGTATATCCGACTAAAGCTACAAGAACAGTCGGCAAATGGTTCTTAGGCGGTTGGACAACAGATAGGTGGTTGAAGGATTTAGTTCCGCAAGATACTGGTGTATTTTTAGCCGGCGAAGACTTAAAAGTATGGGCGCGCTGGTGCAAAGAAAACATATACGAAGGCTTTGAAAAAGATTTTGCTGAGTTGTCAGGGGAACCCGGACTTAAAAATATCGGTCAAGATTATGAGATATATAACGGTCAAATTAAAGGTTTTAATAAATCCAATGTAAAGACCGGCAGTAGCTCATTGCATAGAATAGGTAAGAGTCATATGTGGAAAAATACACAAGTGTTGGTCGGAGATAACACTTTAGCGGTAGGAAGAAAATACGAATTGAGCTTTAATGTTAAAATGGATAAATCTCTTCATACGGACGGTTCAATTCGCATAATTGCTTGCGGTGTTAAACAAACAGCATACGATGTATTGGGTGAATATTTAAATGTTATAAATATTTCTGATCTCACCGATAATGTTTGGCATAAAGTCACCTTTAATTTTGTTGCTTTATCAGAATATTTGTCAATATCAACACCTGGATATTGCAGTTTATATATTGATGACTTGACTATTAAGCTGTTACCTGATGACTCGAAGATATCCGACAGTATATATTGTGCAAATGAATATCAGCCGTTACTCAGGGATAAGGATGGAAATATTATTAAAACTGGTATTTCAAAGCTTAATTTAAAGGATGATTCTTTAAAAGTTAATATTAGCCAAGAAACTCCTGACAACCATAATACGATTATTGTTATATCGATGGTTGGAGGAACGGTTTTACTCGCCGCGAGCATTCTGTTAGGCATAGTTATTGTTAAGAAAAACAAAAAGAATAAAATGAGGATTTAAAAAGGGGGGAGTCAAATGAAGAAAAAAATAACATCAATATTGTTTGTCATTGTTTTTGTGTTCAACTTGGCTGCCTGCGGTAAGGAAAAAACACAAACCCCATCTGTTAAGACACTGCCTTTAGGCGATAGCGCTTTTGCCTATACTATTTTGTATAGCGAAGAAGATTTAGAAGTATTATCTGATTCTATTTCTTCGCTTTCGCTTGCAATAAAGAAGAATTTTAAAAAGATCGCTAAACAAAAGGCTGATACCAAAATCAAGTATTCAAAAGACAGTTACGAGATTCTTATAGGTAATACCGATAGACCCGAGTCGAAAGAAGCAATTAGCATATTGGAAAACAATAGAAAGAATTCTTCAAGAGATTCAATAATAACAGTTATCGGCAACAAAATTGTTATAAATTCTCCTAATAATGATGTGCTGATTCAGACTATAGAGTGGTTTACAAAAACATTTTTTAAGGATGAGAATTCTTGGTCAATGCTGACTTCCGATTATAAGTATATATACGAATATGAGGATATTACCGAATACAAAATTGGTGAAAACAGTATTTTAAATTATTCAATTGTAATGCGCCAGGACAGTTCGATGGTATACGGAATTTATGCCGAAGAATTACAATCATTGATTGAACAAAAGACCTGCTATGCTATTGAATTGTTAAATGATGAATCTGCACAGGGACAATATGAAATTCTTATAGGTAATAGCGCAAGAGAAGAAACAAATGTATCGCTCCGTAAAAACCAATACAGCATTTTTATTAAGGATGACAAGTTGGTTGTAGTTGGATATGATGATCAGGCAACCGCCTTTGCAGTAAGAAAACTAATTGAACTGTTTTCAAAAGAAGGTGAAGGTTCAATACCGGCAAACTTTAGTGTCACGGAAAACTTTAATCCTGATGAATCAGATTATCAGTTAGTATACTCAGATGAGTTTAACACCATTAACAGAAACTATTGGAAAGGATATACTCGTACTGATGGCACTAATCAATTTGGAAAAACAGCACATGCATTAGGTAATACAAAGGTTTTTTCAAGGGATGGTATGGCGGTTTTACCGGCATGGATAGACGAAAAAACAAAGGAAACTTATAATTCCACATTAGACTATCAGGGTACGCATATATGGAAATACGGTATAGCTGAAATTCGTGCAAAGTGGGCCGGATATTCATCTACCTATTCTTTTTGGTTCAATACTCTTCAGGCTGATTATGAAAAATATAAAACTCCCGGTGTCGCGGTAGAATATGATGTTTTAGAAAATTTCGGCAATCCTTCTGTTTTTCATTCAAATATACATTGTTGGTGGAAGGATAAATCCGCTAGCTGGAGCAGGCATATTTCACTTGACGGCACAAAGTTTGCGGAAAAGAAAAAATATGCTTTACCAAAAGGAGAGAAATTTGACGATAAGTTCCATACATTTAGTTGTAGGTGGTCACCGACAGAAATTGAATTTGCTGTTGATGGGAAGACCTATTTTACATACGATTTGACTGATGATTGGAATGGTTATGGTGTAGAAGCGTATGCAAATCCGGTTGACAGACTGCATATTACACATGGTATCGGTAATGCTTCTTCCTATAATAAAGTATTGTGGAAAGAGGGAGAACCGTTATATTATGAGTATCTGATAGACTATTACAGAATATATCAAAGAAATTCCGACGGCGGTTTCAGTGATTTATCGCCGGGAAAGAAACTGGGTTGATTTTGTAATAAAATATTGGAAATCTGGTTTTTCTTAGCAGAAAGGAGGATGATTTCTTAATAATTTTCCTAAAAAATTAAAGGAGTAAGTGAAAATGAAAAAAACAGCCACAAGTAATTTCAAGAAAATTTTAAGTTTAATTTGTTCTTTGGCAATCATTTTAGGCGTTTCTATTCAGGCATTTACGATATCTGCGGCTCCTATTGATAAGAACGGCAAAAAATTTGATGAGGTATATAGTTATCCCTCGCTCGGAACTCAATATGGTGCGGTATATGATTTTAATGATTCCGATGATTATTTAGTAACTAATCAAGAAAATGCAATGTATCTTGCCTACTCTACTACCGGATATAATTGGAATGCTCCTACAACACCTACCGCTACTGTTGAAAACGGCAAATTGGTGCTTAGCTCAGGCGTGGATTCGGGATATTCAACACAAAGTTGGGTAATCAACAAAAACGGTGTTCCGTTCGAACTTATACCAAATCACGAATATACCGTCACTTTTGATTTTGAAAGCGAAGGAACATTTGCGGAAAATAGAGTTGGTTCATTTATATCCCTAAGTAACGGTGTTGCAACAAACAACTGGAGATTTAAAGCAGAATATAACAATGAACAATATTGGTTTGGCGCATCTTCTTCTGTTATGCCACAGTCTGAAGGTGTAAATTATCTTTACAGAGCACCAGAGGTAGATCCTACAATTTCTGATTCAGTAAATGTATATCCTAACTCTGCGATATTCCAGTATGAGTCAACGAATCATATTGTGCACGGATATGCAGGCTATGCTTCTAAAACATATGAGAAAACTTTTGTTGCATACGATGTAACTAATGGCGGTTCAAATTATTGTGCGAAGAATTATTTAGCATTTACATTCTCTCTTCAAAGCGGCTGTAAGTTTGTGATAGATAATATTAAAATATGTGATAATACATCAGGGACCGTTTTTGTTACCTATAACAACGGTGACGGAACAAGTGAAACAGTCGCACACAGTATTGGTGATGAACTTACAAAAACCGTAGTTGCACCTGAGGGCTATATTCAGCAGGGTTGGGTAAGCACAGACGGTAAAACGGTTTATAAAACTGCCCCAGAAACTTCCATAATACTTAATCCTAACTTTGTTCTTGACACCGATGCCTTGAGTCCGGGCAAAGACAGCATTACATATAATTTTAGCAATGCTTCGGATTATGTTTTAAATAACGGTACAGAGAAATATTGGAGTAGAAACTATTCACTGCCGGGCAGAGCTTATCCTTTTGACGGAACCACAGTATCTCCAAACCAGGTTGCGGTGCCTGTTAATAATGCCCTTGAAATTAAGGATAATTCCCTTGTTTTGAAATCGGGTATCGATGATGTTGATTTTAGCAAGTATTCATCAAGTGGTACTGAGTATAAAGAATTCAACAATAGTAATAAACGCTCTATTGCTTCGTGGATTATTAACAAGAACGGAAAACCAATTGAGATAATTCCAGGCATGGAATATAAAGTTAGTGTTAAACTAAAGAATTATAAAACTGCTGCCGCTAAGTCGTTTATATCTATTTCCAACGGTGTTGCGTATGATGATATAAACGAGCAGTGGTGGTGGACGGATTTTGGCGCAAGCGTATCTGTTATGCCGGGTAAAGATGGTGTCAAATATTCATATCTGAGGTCCGACAAAGCTGTTTCTTGGAATTCTGACCCTGAGACAAATATACCTAATACCGCAATCTACCATTGGGCCAAAGATCTCAATAATATTGTTGTTGCACACGCAAATACTTCTGTAAGCGATGGAACTTATACAAGATCATTTCAGGCCTATGATATAACAGAAAGCGGTATAAATGCTAAGAGGCATAACTATTTAGCGCTCACTTTTTCTTTGTGTCAAGGACAGTCTGTAGAAATTGAAGAAATAACAGTTTCTTACAATTATTCCAAGGTTTCAAACATTACCTATAATTTTAACGATGGTACTGTTAAATCTGTTATAGAAAAAATCGGTGAAAACTTCAGTGAGTCTGACATCAAAGAAGGATATATTTTTGTAGGTTGGCAGGACGGCAACGGAAACATTTATAATACAGTTCCGGCAGGCGGCAAAATCACAGTATACCCCAAGTTCGGGAATTCATCTATAAAATTGGATGACAAATTGCAAAACAAAATTGAGTTGGATTTTGCCAATCCCAATGAATATTCATTAGTAAACTCAAACGCAGTAGCAAACAAGTGTTTGAGTTATTATCGACCGGGTAATTATACTTCTGTTGCAAATGAAAAAACGGGTGAAGCGGCATACGACGGAGCTACTTTGAAGGAAATTGTAACCAATGCTCAAAAGGCGGGTCAGACCGTACAGATTGTTGAAGATGAAAATGTGAACCGCAAAGTATTAAAGCTCACTTCCGGTTTACCTGACAATGTCAGTCAATCAACAATTCAAAGTTGGATATTAAACAAAAACGGCAAACCCATAGAAATTCAGCCAGGGGAATATTATACAATAAGTGTTCAATACAGAGAGGCAAAAAAGCCTGCGATTAACAGGCCAAAATCTTTTATATCTGTTTCTAACGGTATTGCATATGATGATGTAAATGAACCGTGGTGGTGGACGGATTTTGGTGCGACTGCCTCAGTTATGAATGATGAAAATGCTAAATATTCATATATTACCGGCGGTGCAAGTCACACGAAAAGCGAAACCGAATATCCAAACTCTGCTGTCAGGCTGTATACTATGAACCATAATGCTCTGGTATGGGCTGATGAAGATTCTGATTATACTTCTGATTATTATACTACCAAAACCAATACTTTCTTGGCGTATGATATTACAGAAGGCGGGACTAAAGACAGGGCTAATTATTTAGCATTAACCTTTGCAGTAGCGGCAGGTCAAGAAATATACATCGATACAATAACAGTTACAAAGGTTCATAAGCTTTCTTTTGAAACTTATGGCAATGGCACCGTATCCAATAAATACGCTGCATACGGAACAAAGCTTACACTTCCTAAAGCCACTCCGGCCGATGGCGAACAGTTTGTTTCTTGGACAAACATGGAGGCAAGTGTTTCTTACGCTGATGTATTTATGATGCCGGCAGATGATGTCACTCTTTATGCCCTTTATGATTCTGCCGAAGTGACCGTTGATCCGAATGTAAACGGATACGAGATTCTTGATTCGTGCGAAAACATGGAAATTGATGAAGACGGATACTTCAGCGCTGCCGGAAACCATAACGGAAAGCTCAAGCTTGCAATTTCCAATTCCTCCGGCAGCGGTAATTACCTTACCGTTCAGAGCAGAGCGTATAAAATCGCATTTAATTATTTGATTAACGGTGATTCCGACGGTGCTGCCGTAAATGCATTTACCGCCAAAACCGGCAAGACTGCGTACAAGGAAGCGGATTCTTATGCTTTAAATGCCGTTTCCTCCGATGACTGGCAGGCGGGCAAATTGGTTGTCGTTCTGAAACCGGATTATTATAATGCCAACGGTCAATACTGTCTCGCCAATGAATTATACTTAGGAATTGACGGTCTCGATAACGGCGCTGCCCTTAAGGTAAAGGATATTGTCATAACCGTATTGGATGAACCGGTTCTTACGGTAGATTATAACCTCGGCGATAATAAGGTAGAGCATAAAACCAACGTACAGCTTGATACACCCGCAAAAGACGGATTTGTATTCGGCGGTTGGTACGATTCGCTTTCACAAGAGGAATTTACCGCTACGGAGCTCACAGGTGATACAACGGTCTATGCCGACTGGATTACCGAGTATGTTGCAGGCGATGTAAATTATGACAGCGAATTTGACGTAAGGGATCTCGTAAGATTTAAGAAAATTGCGGCAGGATCGTATGATAATGATCAAGTAATCCTTAAACGCGGTGAATTAAACGCCGATTACACATCCGCGCAGAATTTAACGCTTCTCAGAAAGCTTCTTCTTAATGCCGCACCGATTTCGGAGGTTCAGAAGTCCGCAAAAATCGCAGGTATCAATATCAATAATTACTGTGTTGCATATGAAACCGGCACAAACGTTCTTCTTAATGACGCCGTCTCGTCTCTCAACACGGCTCTCGGCAATCCGGCTGAAAACAGTACATTCAAAATTGCAATTTCAAATGACGCCGATAAGGAAGAAGGAATATTTGCGGACGGTGTAACGCTTATTGTTAATTCCGCAGATGAAGCAACATTGATTTCTTATGTAAATCAGCTTGCAAGAACGATTACCCGTTATGAGGGCAAGTATTATCTGGGGTTTAACAGCAATACCGTATACGGCAATTCGAATTTAAGCAAGAGTGAATATGCCGTTACGTTTCGCGATGAATTTGATGATGACAGCTTGAGTGATTATTGGTTAACCCCTACAACAACGAATGAAGCTGCATACAAAGCTACCGATAATTCCGAAGTGGTGACCTATAAGGTTGTAAATGCTGATAGAGTTAATGTTAATAACGGTTCTGCAGTACTTAAAGCCACCATGGTTGATAAAAATGGCGATAAGACTCCGGATTTATTTACGACTCAAAGTATCAATTCAAGCTTCAATTTTACTTACGGTTATTTGGAAGCTCGTGTCAAAATAGCAAAAAATCCGGCAACAAGCTCCTTTTGGTTAAAGGCTGCTAAAACGAGTTCCGTAACGAATATGTATCCTGAATATGATATCTATGAAACAAATACCGATGCTTCAAATAATGATCATATTCTTAATGCAAATATTCATTCTTTCGGTCAGGACAATCGACATTATTCACTTGATGATTGGAATAGTGAATATGGCGGAGGAAATGGCAACAATGCTCTAAGCAAAGAATACAAAAGTGATAATGCATGGTCAGATGACTATCATGTTTTTGCAGTCAAGTGGGATGCAGATGACATATCGTATTACGTAGACGGTTATGAATATTTCTCATATTCTTTTGCGAATTCATATTTAGCTAAAAGCGGTGGAAGCAATACCGATACTTTTAATCAACCTATGAGTATAATATTTTCCGCAGGTATGGGTGGATATAATTATGGTCCTCTGTGGAGTGTCGGAAATTTGACTTCTGCGGATGTTGAAATTGATTATGTCCGTTTGTATCAATCGGAAGCTGATGGTGGAAATTTAAATGGCATAATAAGTGCGAAAAATTACAAAGAAGCGGATTGGAAATTGCATCCTCAGGATTATAAATTGATTGCATTGACGTTTGACGATGCCCCTGCTTATTCTTCAGTTGGCAATAATGCGACAACCTCAATAATTGATACTTTGAATAAGTATTATGGCGCAGGAACCCTTTTTGTTACCGGAAACGGACTGGAAACAAACGGTGTCGAATTACTGCGGTATGCTGTGGATAATAGATTTGAACTTGGAAATCATACTTATTCACATAAAAGTGTTGGTGGCACCGCAAAAGATTGGACGGCAGAAGATAACAAAGCTGATTTTAAAAAGTTGCAAGATGCTATATATGAAAAACTTGGAATTAACATGAAATGGTTAAGACCCGCAGAATTAGCTGTTAATACAGCACTATATACGGCTACAACAGAGTTGGGATTACCGGTTATAGGCTGTAGCATCGGCACAGGTGACTGGAATAATTCAACCACAAAGCAGGCGATTAAAGATAGCGTTTTGCAGAATGCACATGATGGCGGAATAGTTTTGATGCACTCATGGGTGAATAATACTGCAGATGTTCTGGATGAAATATGTGAAGAATTATATAATAACGGTTATAGATTCTGCACACTTTCCGAACTGTTTGAATTTAAAGGAATTAGTTATAATGATATTCCTTGTGATCAAATGATTAACAGTACAGGATTTTGATTATATTTCCAAAAATTATTTTGAACCTGGTAGCGGAAATCTATTGATAAATGATTAAATGTATCTACCCGGTAGAATTTAGATTCTGCCGGGTAGATACGGAAAGATTAATTTTTGTTAAAGCCAATTTATAAAATTGGCTTTAACAAAAATTAATATACTTGAGAGGTATGGTTTTGTGAAAATTACAAATGAATGGGTTAATGTTTCGCATAGTATAGGCGCTCCGTTTGGTGCAATCGGAACAGGATACGGTGTTTATGGAAAATATGGTTTTGTTAGGCAGAATTTCAATTCAACACCTGACGCTCCGCTTGTTAAAAGGTGGAGCGATGAGACCTATAATAATTATATCGAGGTTACGAATGAACTGAACAGAAATTTTTTGACGATCAACTTTAAGATAGGCGAAGATGTGTATGCAATCCAGGAAATTAAGACCGATAATTCAACAGAACTTATGGCAGATAAGTTGGAGTCGTATTCGTTTTTACCTTTTTCAAAACATATTGCAACTTTTGAAAAATTACAGCTTTCTGCAGAAATATTGTTGTATAGTCCTTTAATTCCACATGAATTACAAGAGTCAACAACACCAGCACTCTGCCTTGAAATAACACTCAAGAATATGGGTGATGTAAAAATTGCAGGCGAATTATTTTTAACAAAAAAGGATAATATTGACGAGGGGATAAAAGTAGCCTTTGATGATGGAAACACTAAACATTTTTCACTGCCACCAAACAGTGAGTTTACGTCAAACGCTTTTATCGCCTGGTATTATCCCGCATTTAAAACTCCTTCACCCAAAGCTACCGATACATATATTAGATATTACACGAATAATTTTGAAAATGCAGACTCGGTATTTCAGTATGCAAAAATAAAGCATAATGAATGGAAAGAAGAAATAAAAGAATGGCAAAACTCTGTCGGTATGCCTGCAACATTTAAAAGAATGTGGTTTAATTCATTATCTTCTGTTATGACTTCAACAATGATGAGTAACGATCCATATTTCTTTGAAATCGAGAGTCCTCATTTTTGGATAAACACTATGGATGTCACGATTTATAGTTCATGGGTTTATATGATTAACTGGCCAGAAATTGAAAAAATGGATATGTATCAATACAAGCAGGCTATTGATGGTAATGAGGATAGAAAAGGCTTTGTTTGGCATTCATTGTGGAGTGATGGAACACATTATGTTGAGGAGCCCTGTTTTATAACAAGAATTTACAGGGATTATTTATGGTATAACGATAAGAAATTTTTATCGGATATGAGCAACACGGTTAATGATGCACTTAATAGAGTTTATGGAGAATCTGTTGATGGTTTGGTAGAATCTATTGATGGCAACCAGAGTTATGATATGTGGAAAATGCCGGGTATTTGTGCTTATGTTAATATGCCATGGTTGTATGCTTTATATTCGACTTTAAAAATAAATAAAACATTAGGAACAGATATTTCAATTCCCGGTGTTGATATTAAGAAGTTATTAGAAAAAGCAAAGAGAGCCTTTGTAGAGTATTTATGGAATGAAGAATATCAGTATTTTAATGCCTTCCATTGGACGGAGAACAGTAAGCATGAAGGAATACAAGACGCAGTATTTACTGATCAAATGTTTGGAAGATGGTTATTGCTTATAGAAAAAGATTTAGATGCACTTATACCTATAGAAAAAATAAAGAAATCACTTGACTATATATACGAAAACAATCTTATAGATGATCCCGATACGGGAATGCGTGGATGGTCTAATGGTATGTTCAGTAATCGTCGACCTTGTGAATATGATCCGGATACCTTTACAAATACTTGGTGGTTAGGCGCACAACTTGATCTTTCCTCTTTGTTGGGTGAATTAGGAGAGGAAGAAAAAGCTTTAGACGTTTTTTGTTCGGTAGAAAATAGTCTAAGAAATAATCATTTGGCTGTTGGTGAGTGGAATGGCAGTACTACGAGTGATGGAAAGTGTTTACTCGAAATTATTGCCAAAGATACTCCTAGTTTCCCAGCATATCCGAGGTATAAGTGTTGTTGGGAAATGCTCATAAGAATTCTGGGACTTAAAATGAATGAAAACTGTCTTGAATTAAAACCGTTTAAATCATTCGACTTTTATCTTAATAAATTTAAAATTGCAGGTTGTGAGTTGAACGTTAATGTCGAAAAAGATTGGAATACAATTTTTGTTGATGGCAATAAAGCGGATGATGCCGTATTTGACAGGACAGTTTTAAGACATAATGTTGAATTTAAAAAGGTATAGTAGAGAAAGTGAATTGGACAGTTTCAAAAAATATTTTAAATATTAAAATATTGTATATTTATTATTTCAACAGATTATGACAAAGAGATTTTTTGCTATAGACAATTATAAATGGAGTTATTAGGAAAAATGGTTAAAGAAATTTTTACTTATTCGGATATTATATTGTATTGGGATATTCAGGATAAAAAATCAAAGGATGAACAATACTATGTATATTTTAATGGCAAATTAATAAATAAAAGCCATAAAACACACGTTACCATACGTAATATTATTGATAAATCAGCGGATGTAGAGATATATACGGATGATGCAAGAAAGGTGCTTTTCTATAAAAAGAGTTTCACAATGAAAGAAAAGCCGCATTTTATAGATGTTACAGCTGAACCATATAGTGCCATTGGTGATGGCAAAACAATAAATACAATAGCTATTCAAAGAGCCATTGATGATTGTAAAGAAAATGAAGCTGTGTTTATTCCAAAAGGTGTGTATCTAACAGGTGCATTGTTTTTGCATAGTGATATGGAATTATATATAGACGATGATGCCATTTTGCAGGGGACTGAAAATCCTAACGATTACCTTCCTAAGATATGGACACGATATGAGGGTATTGAAAGAGAATGCTATAGCTCTATGTTAAATATTGGAAATATTAACAATCGCAATGAGATTTCTTGTAAAAATATTCTTATTCACGGCGGTGGGAAAATACTTGGTGGCGGCAGACAACTTGCTGAAAATGTAGTTTCTGTCGAAAAAGAAAGATTAAAAGATTATATTGATTCGTTAGCGAGAGAAGAAATCAGTTCTATTAACGAAAAAGTTATCGCCGGAAGGTCGAGACCTAGACTCATTAATGTTAGCTGTGCAGAAAATATTGTCATGGATAATGTTGAGTTTGGAAATGGTGCTTGTTGGAATATACATATGATATATTCAAAGAATGTTACAACATGCAATTGCAGCATTTATTCGCTTAACGTTTGGAATGGCGATGGGTGGAATCCTGATTCCTCAACTGATTGTACACTTTTTAATTGCGATTTTTGCACCGGGGATGACTGCGTAGCAATCAAATCCGGAAAAAATCCGGAAGGTAACACAATTGCAAAACCATGTTCAAATATAAGGGTTTTTGACTGCCGCAGTGAAAATGGTCATGGCATATCAATTGGAAGTGAAATATCCGGAGGTATTAGTGACGTATATATTTGGGATTGTATAATAAATAAATCACAGATTGGCTGTAACATAAAAGCCACAAAAAAACGTGGCGGGTATATAAAAAATATTCATATATCAAATTGTTGCTTTGCAAGTCTTAATATTGGTTTAGTGCCCTATAATGATGATGGTATTTCTGCACCATCTGCTCCCTATTTTTCTGAAATATACTTTGAGAATATTACTTTTAGAGGTGAAGTTTTAGCATATAGTAAACAAGAAATAAATAAGACTACAGCCATTAATATTACAGGATTTGATGATGAACATAAGATATCGAATGTCCAATTTAAAAATATTTTAATAGATAATGGGCATTCATCTGAATCACAGATATTTGGATTACAGAGCGTAGAAAATTTATCTATTATTAATTTAAATGCAAGATAGTTTTGGAATTTGATATGGATTATTCTTGCTTGCATAGGCGTGGGCATATTCGGAATATTTAGAATTGGTGTTTTGCGGAGATGCAGGGCGATATGGTTTCGCAAGTGATTCAATTGAAATGACGGATGCATTAAGTGAAAACTGCCGCAAAGAATGGAATCAGTTATATTTTGTAGCAGGCCATGTCGGTTAGGTACAAAATATAAATTATCAAATTTGATTGAATGACTAATTTTTGAAAGAAATAAAGTGATGAGTACGAGAGGACAATTATCGTGATATTTAAAAGAATTTTAGTTGCTATCGTTTTCTGTTCATACCTGTTCCTTATAACAGGTTGTAATAACAGATCCGGTATGAATAGTTCATCTTTTTTGGATTATGTAAACGATAACATAACATCTGGTCAAATTAATAGTACTGCAGGAACGCATCAGTTTCCCGAAAGCAGAAATTCGAGCGACAATTTTACAAGTAATCAACATTCGGACTCTGACGTTTTAAGTAATACTGATGCTAAAACATATACGGAACAGGATTGGAGAGCGCATCCGGGAGATTTCAAATTAATAGCATTTACATTTGATGACGCCCCTTCGTATTCGGGAACAAGAAACAATACCACAGCAATGATTGATACGATGAATAAGTATAACGGATCAGGAACACTATTTATATTGGGAAATAATATAACTGAGCATGGAGTGGCTTTGCTTGAATATGCAGTAAAAAAAGGATTTGAACTGGGAAATCATACATATTCACACAGAAGTGTTAGCACGGATGATATTGGCAAAAAGTGGACTGCGGAGGAGCATTACGAAGATTTTAAGCGATGCCAGGATTTGGTTTATGAGATGCTTGGAATTCAAATGAAATGGTTTAGACCTTCCGGGCTTCATACAAATGAAACTGTTTTTCAAGCAACAGAAAAATTGGGTTTGCCAGTTGTTACATGCAGTATCGGAACAAGTGATTGGAACAGTTCCACTACCAAACTTGATATAAAAGAAAGTGTATTGTTAAACGCATATGATGGTGGGATAGTTTTAATGCACGGATGGGCATCTAATACTGTTGCAGTATTAGATGAAATTTGTGAAGAACTCTATAACGATGGTTATAGATTTTGTACACTTTCCGAGCTGTTTGAGTTTAAAGGAATACCATATGACCAGATTCCCCGCGATAGGGTAATCCAGGGATGTAGCTGAGTATTTTGCGATAAATTGGGTTATTCTTGTAACCGTCAAACAAGTCGCCACATATACATCCATAAAAATAATAAAAGTTGTGGTAATTACAGAAATAGTCCAACTTTTTGTCCGCACGTCCGGATGCTCAATTTTGGCGGAATATTTAGCTTGCTATCGTTTTACAATAATTTCGGTTGTTCCTTCAATATAAATCAGTAACAACCGCATAAATATTTTTATTACACCGTTAAAACAACCTTACCGACATTTTCGCCGCGGTAGAGTATATCCTGCGCCGCCTCGGCCTCGGTTATGGGAAGAACCTTATATATCGTCGGTCTAACTTCTCCCGACGATACCTTGGGCCATACATCACGCACAAGGCTTGCTAAAATCCGTGCCTTAACCTCGGGCGTTCTTGACCGGAGAGTACTGCCGATTATTCTCACGTTTCTGACATAGATATTTTTAAGGTCTATTTCGGTTTTTTGACCCGCCAGAGCCGCTATCATAATCCAGCGCGCGCCGTGGGTTAAATAATGAATACACTTGCCCATTATTTCGCCGCCTAAGCAGTCTATCGCAACATCAACCCCGTGACCGCTTTCAAGCTCTTCCTTTAAAACCTCGGAAATATCCTCCTTTGTTGTAACCACAACGCGGTCGGCGTTTAAATGCTTTATGTTGTTTGCAATTTCGTCCGTTAATACCGTGGTTATAACCCTTGCACCGAACGCCTTGGCCATCGGTATTATAACGCTTGCAAGCCCCGACGCGCCCGCATTCATAAGTAGGGTATTGCCCGGCTTAATTCCGCCCTCAATAAATAAGTTAAGGTACGCCGTTGCAAAGGCTTCGGGCATTGCCGCCGCTTCTACCATTGAGCAGTTTTCGGGCACCGGCATAAGCATATCGTACTTAATGTTCGCATATTCGGCATAACCGCCGCCGCCGAGCAAGGCGCAAACCTTATCGCCTATTTTCCAGTTAGACTTTTCCCTTGCGCCGTCCGCTATTTCTACAATAGTTCCTGCTATTTCAAGACCCATCCATTCGGGGCAACCGGGCGGGGGCGGATAATCGCCCTCTCTTTGCATTAAGTCCGCGCGGTTAAGCGCAGCCGCCTCTATTTTTACAAGGCAGTCATCATTGCCCAAAATCGGGTCGGGAACGTTATCCCATCTTAAAGATCTGTCGTCATTTACAAGTATCGCTTTCATATTTTTATCCCCCGTATATTAAATTTGTCATTGCTTTTGCGGTTTTAAGCAGCGGCTGAGCGGGCGTTGAAAATTCGTCCTGCTCGGCAACGCATAAGTATATACCGTTTATAATAATCGGTGCGGTAAGACGGTGCTTTTTGCAATACTCTCCGACGCACAAAAACAAAAACGGCTTTTCTATTTCGTTTTTAAGGCGCGCCGTCGTTTCAAAAATCTCATACAGCTCTCTTTCCGAGCTTGCCGCCGCAACTATTTTTACAATATCGGCGCCGCGGTCTGACTGTATTTTTGCAATTTCCCGTACCTCGTCAAAATTTAGAAAACGGTAGGTATGTGAGGACATAAGCACCTCGGCACCGTAAGAATGAATTTTGTTTATAAGCTCGCGCTGTTTCGCGTCCGCCGCAGAGTCCCTTGTTATTTCGTCCTTTGAAGGGCAATAAAGATCACTCATAACGTCAACAAGCGCCGCTCCGCTTTTTGCAAGCGTAAGCAGCTCGTCGGCAAGCTCACCGTCGGTCATACCTGTGCTCATATTATTACGGTAATCGGTAACATAAACAGGCTTGCCGCCCATTTTTTCAAAAAGCACTCTGTAACAGCTCTCGGTGTGGTATTCTCTTTCAAGCTGGTCAATTTGAATTGCAAATGCGTCTGTTCCGCCGTCAAGACCCTTTTTTATAAGCTCGCTTACGCGCTCGGGCGTTCTTGCCTGAATCATACAGGTAAGCGTAGGTCTGTCTTCTATCAAAAATTTACTCATATCAGTCCTTATTGCGCATTATATTGCGCCCTCCATCCATAAGTATGTTTACTCCGTCAAGAAAGCTTCCCTCGTCCGACGCCGCGTAAAGCAGCATATTAACAAGCTCCTCAGGCTCCGCCGCCCTGCCGAGAGCGGTTTTCATAGCCGCCATACCGGGGCGTGTCAGAACGGGTCCGGGAGATACGCAAACGCAGCGAATACCATACTTCGAGCCGTACAGCGCCAGCGATTTTGTAAGTCCGTTCATAGCGCCGCTTTTTGAGGTTGAATATGCAACGTTTGTAGCGCACCCCTCCTCGCCGGTTATAGAGCCGATATTTATTATAACTCCGCTTTTCTGCTCGTGCATCTGCTTCATAACGGCATGGTCAAAATAAAACTGTCCCTTAAGATTAACGTCTATTCCCCAATCGTAAACCTCTATCGGAATATCGGGAAATTCGCCCGAAGCATGCAGTATTCTCGTTTCCGCCCCGCCCGCAAGATTTACCATAACGTCAATACTGCCGTAGGTCTTAACCGCAAGGTCGCGTACCGCGCATACTTCTTCATATTTTCTCACATCGCATACGGCCGCAAGCGCCTTATTCGGATTTTCTACATTGATCTCCGCAGCCTTTTCCGTAAGTACGTCGCCGTTTATATCGGTCATAACGACATTGCCGCCGAGGTCAGCGAATTTTTTACAAAAAAGCAACGCCATACCCGAAGCCGCGCCCGTAACTATCGCCGTTTTGCCTGAAAAGTTCATATACAACAATCCTTTCGCATTTTTCTTAAATTTTAAATGTAAACAGCATTTAAGTCAATGCGGAAAACGGGACTGTTTTAACATTTTCGGAACAAATTTTATCATATAGCTTGAAATTATTTGCGAAATCGGTATAATTGCATTAAGGGTGATGAAAATGGCAAGCTTAGAGCAAATTAAAGTTACCGAAATTTCCGAGGTAATTACGGTTTTAGCTCCTACAGGCAGACGTATGAAAATAACAAACAGACCGTTTTTCGGACTTTCCTTTTGCAAAGAAGGTAAAATCACATATACACATAACGGCAAAAGGTTTGTTTCGGATAAGGACTGTGCGATTTTTTTGCCGGCGGGTGCGACCTATGAGCTGTACAATAATTCAGGCGGAGCGTTTCCGCTTGTAAACTTTAAATGTGCCGAACCGTTTACCGACGAATTTATAATAATTCCGCTGCAAAATAACAGCGATTACATTAAAGATTTTGAAAAGCTGCGCGAGCTTGATTTTTCCCGCAGAGAGCTTAAGGCTCTAAGCGTTTTTTACGATATTCTCGACAGGCTTTCGTCAGAACAGCTGTATACCGACGGTGCGATAATCCCCGCCGTTAACTACATTTCCGAAAATCTTTATAATCCGGAGCTTGATAACGAAAAAGCGGCCGCGGCGGCAGGAATCAGCGAAAGCTATATGCGTCGGCTTTTTAAGAAAAAATACGGCAAAACACCTAAGCAATATGTTCTTGAAATGAGAATAAAAAAAGCCGGCAGACTTCTTTGCGAAACTGCCGAGCCGGTTACGGATATAGCGTATGATTGCGGTTTTTCGAGCGTTTACCATTTTTGCCGCGAGTTTAAAGCGGTTACCGGCATAACTCCTACAAGCTACCGAAAATACCGGGCAAAAAAAGGTATATAGCAAAAAAGCAAATTATACAGAATATACGAGCAGATTTAAAAATAATACTCTTGTTGTAGGCTTAACCGGAATTCTTCTTAAAATTTTATTGCCTTAGGCGATTGTAGAAGTTTGAAAAGTTGCTGAAATAAAGACTTTTAAGAGTATTGACTTTCTCTGTTGTTGTGGTGAAATTGTATTGCAAAAAATAAGAACTCCAAAGGAACGAAGAAAAAATCATGTGAAATAAAGTTGAGTAAATGTCGCTTCTCTATATTTACAAATGAGCGCTCGACTCCGAAGAAAAGAAACCGAATTAATTGAGTTGCTGGAGGAGCATATTGATTTTTAACGCCGTTTCCCTTGTGAATTTATCACTATTTCTTAATGTCAAATACGCAAAATTAATTATGCGACGGATGTGTGCTGTGCCTTTATAGAGGGCTGCAAAAAGCTTGATCCTTACAGCGAACCGCTCGATAAATATTTAATGCATCCTACTGAGGATGTAAAGAATTTTGCTATCGACAGAATTAAGGTTCTCGGAACAGATAAATACAGTAAATAAGTAAATGTGCGGCGGTATTTTTCTGTTCCGCCGTATGTAGTATAGGAGAAAATATATGCTTGAAAATTTAAAGGCAAAAAATTCTGATATTAATGTCTTCAGTGCCTTTTCCGAAGAATATAAAGAATTCGGCAGGATTATAACGGTATCTGATAATATGCTAAATGAAATTATTGATACGGCGGAAAAAATATCTGTACCGGATTCAGTAATTTATACACCTGAGAAAAAAGAACTTGAAAACTGCAAAATTTCGCAGTATATTGTAAATAATGTATTCGGCACATTACCTACCCAAATAGGTTATTGTTGTGGACATAATTCATTTCTCAATGCAACTGAGTGGCATACTTCGAGTAAAATCAATATAGCAGTTACACCGCTTATACTTATTTTAGGACACAGATGGGATATATTAAACGGTATAATTGATTCTTCAAAATTCAAAGCATTCTATTTACCCAAAGGTACGGTTACGGAAGTATATGCCACAGCACTGCATTATACCCCGTGTCAGGTAACGGACGACGGCTTTGGCTGTATAGTTGCACTTCCCGAAGGCACTAATACTCCGCTTGATACGGAAAGCAAGGATAAATTGTTAACAGCAAAAAACAAGTGGCTTTTGGCACATACTGAAAACAAAGCTAAAATAAAACAGGGTGCGGTTGCGGGCATAACCGGGGAAAACATTTTCATTCATTATTGACAGATTGTTTTCTTAATGTATAATTGTGTTGAGTTGTATTTTCCTCAAAGGAGATTGTTATGCGAAAAGAAATAATATTAAACAACGGGTGGATATTTCATAAGGGAGATATAGAAGAACCTATATCAAAATATAAAGGATTTATATACTGTCAAAGCAAAACGGAGCGCAAGCTTTCCGGTCCTGCGGCGTATAATTACTCTGATAGACCGGATCAATTTTACGGTAATATGATAAATCCTGAAAAATGGGAATGGATTGAGTTGCCTCACGATTATGTAGTATATCAGGACAACGATAAAAACGAAAACTGCGCTTTAGGTTACCTGCACTACGATAACGCATGGTACAGAAAGCATTTCAATATGCCCGAAGGCAGCGAAAATAAGCGTGTGCTTTTAAGGTTTGACGGTATTGCCGGAAAATCTACCGTATATTTAAACGGCTGCCTTATGTACCACAATTTTTCATCCTATAACACTTTTGAAATAGACATAAGCGATTATGTTTATTATGATAAAGAAAATGTAATTGCCGTATATGTAAATACCGATGGCTTTGAGGGCTGGTGGTATCAGGGAGGCGGAATATATCGTGATGTACACCTTACGGTAACGGAACCTGTTGCGATAGATTTATGGGGAGTGTACGCTCCGTGTAAAAAGCTGGATGATAACTATTGGCAGATAGATTTTGAAACTACGGTTGTAAATACCGATTATGAGAATAAAAAAGTGACTCTTGAAAGCCGCGTTATCGGCGCGGACGGCTCTGTTTTGGCTGTCGGCACGGGCGAGGGTACGGTGGGTCTGCGCGATAAGGGCGTTATAAAATACAGTACCGAAGTGAATAATCCGCTTTTGTGGGACTGTGATAATCCCAACCTTTACACCGTTAAAACCGTGCTGAAGCTAAACGGCGAAGAAACAGACAAAAACACTACCCGTATAGGTTTCAGAACAGTTGAAATAAGTGCGGATAAGGGCCTTCTCTTAAATGGTAAGCTCACATTTATAAACGGAGTGTGCGCTCATCAGGATTTTGGACTTACGGGACTGGCTGTACCTTCAAACATAGCTAAATACAAGGTTTCACTTATGAAAGAAATGGGTGCTAACGGCTACCGCACAAGTCATTATCAGCAGACCGAAAGCTATATGGATGCATTTGACGAGCAGGGTCTTCTTGTAATGGACGAAGCAAGGTGGTTTGGGAGTACAAAAGAGGCAATTGAGCAGCTTGAATCCCTTATAAAACGCGACCGCAACAGACCGAGCGTTATAATGTGGTCAACAAGCAATGAGGAGCCATTCCATATTACCGATATAGGAAAACGGCTTCATAAAGCAATAGCGGCACAAATCAAAAAGTTTGATTATACAAGACCTATAACAGCGGCAGAAGATAGAACACCCGATAAATCCACAATATACGACGAATGTGACATTGTAGGCATAAACTATAATCTTAAGCTCTATGATACCGTACACGAAATGTGTCCGGAAAAGCCGATATTTGCATCCGAATGTTGTGCCACCGGATCTGTTCGTGACTGGAATTTTGATAGCGACACAAGCGGAAGAATCAGGGATAAAGATGTTGATTCAAACGAGTGGTTCTTAGGGCGAGAAAAAACCTATAAATTCCTGCGAGAGCGCTCGTATGTGTTTGGTTGTTATCAGTGGGCGGCCGTTGAACACAGAGGTGAGGCTGCCTGGCCGAGGATTTGTTCCGTTTCGGGTGCGTTGGATTTATTCCTGCAAAAGAAAGGCGCATTTTATCAGAATAAATCGCACTGGACTAAGGAACCTATGGCGCACATTGTTCCCCACTGGAATTTTAAGGGACTTGAAGGCGAGGAAATACCTGTTACCGTTTACACGAACTGTGAAGAGCTTGAGTTGTTTTTAAATGGCAGATCACTTGGCAAAAAAGAGATTGAAAAATACGGTCACGGCGAATGGAGCGTTAAATATTGCCCGGGAACGCTTGAAGTTAAAGGATATATCGGCGGCAAAGAGGTATGCTGCGATAAACGCATAACCACCGGAAAACCTGCAGCCTTAAAACTTACACAGGATAATGACTTTACGGCAAATGGCAGTGACATAGCGTTGTTTACCTGTGAGTGTGTTGATGAAAATGGTCTTGTGGTTCCCGATGCGGCGGAATATGTTCGTTTTTCCATTTCCTCTCCGGCAAAAATTATAGGCACAGGATCAGATATATGTGACCATAATAATGTTGCCGATACTGAACGCAAAATGTATATGGGAAAAATACGCATTGCTGTAAAACCGCAAAAGGGACAAAATAATTTTACACTTACTGCTATGAGTGATAACTGTGGCTTGTGTAGAATTGTAATTTCAAAATAATTTATTTAACCATGTATAAATAGATTTTGTTGCAAGCGTTTTCGACAAAAATTATTTGATTGTTTTTGTGGAGGAAAACAATGTTAATTTATCCACTGTTATTAAAACCGCCGATAAAGGATTATCTTTGGGGCGGAACAAGACTGAAAACCGAATACAATTATGAAACCGACAAGGAAAAAGCCGCAGAGGCATGGGTGCTTTCCTGCCACAAGGACGGATCGGATATTGTGGAAAACGGCGAGCTTGCCGGAAAGACGCTGCCCGAGGTGCTTGAGCTTTGGGGCGATAAAGCAATAGGAAAAAACGCTGCGGCATTTCCGTATTTTCCGCTTCTTATAAAGCTTATCGACGCAAAGGACCGTCTTTCGGTTCAGGTTCACCCCGACGATACATATGCGCTTAAAAACGAGGGCGAATTGGGAAAGCTCAAACGCTCAGTGTGGATAATAACAAACTGGTACAGAACGCAGAGCTATTACGATTCGGGCGAATGGCGCGCCACCTGGCGCGGTGAGGGCGGTGGTGTGCTTTTAAATCAGGCGCCGCACAACCTTGACATTTGGCAATGGATATGCGGCATGCCCTCTGCCGTTACAGCGTTTTGCAATGCAGGTAAATTCCATAATATAGAGGTTGAGGATGAGGCGACGATATACGCCGAGTATAAAAACGGCGCTACGGGGGTATTTATTACCTCAACAGGCGATTGCCCCGGCACAAACAGGCTTGAAATAACGGGTACTCGCGGCAAACTGGTGCTTGAAAACGGAATACTGAAATTATGGAAACTAAATGAGGATGAGCGCGATATATGCAAAAACGCGACCGAGGGCTTTGTAAGCCCTGAAACCGAATACAGCGAATTTTCCGCCGAAAGGGAAGAGGCGCACGCGGGCATACTTAAAAATTTTGCGGGCGCTATACTTCACGGCGAAGAGCTTTTATCACCGGGGTATGACGGTATAAACGAGCTTATGATATCAAACGCGGCATATTTATCCCAGTGGACGGGAAACAGCCGTATACCGCTGCCGTTTGATACCGCCGAATTTGACCGCTTGCTCAAAGAAAAGCAAAAAAGCTCCGAAATAAAAGAAAAAACCGTAAAAAAATCAACCGATAAAAGCTGCGGAGAGCGCTGGCAGATCAATTGGTAAACAGTGGACCTACGGAGGTTTGGCATGTTACCCGTAAAGAGAAAAATCAAAAGACGAGGAAACGGCGCTTTACGAATCAGAGCAGCCTGCAGCCAAACGGGATTCGAAATATCCTGAAATTTCGGCTTCCCGGAAGGCTCATTGGTCTGAATCTTCAACCCATTTTAAGTATCCGCAATCGGTAAGAACGCTGATTTACACAACCAATTCCATTGAGAATTTTAACAGG
>OKSC01000315.1_pt1 | contig 58907 bp, 69 predicted proteins | sample 1601161 | NCBI WGS metagenome assembly OKSC01 (sample SAMEA3541552, study PRJEB24748) | human gut metagenome | biome: human gut; feature: human-associated habitat; material: faeces | place: China | collected 2012 | reverse complement strand
TGTGGTCATTGCAATATGCCTTATTCCTAACCGTCCGCAGTATGCGACGGCAAAGCAAACTATTACTGAAATCAACGCAATTGCAACTCCGTCTGCAACGCACGCCGAAATTAAAACTGCCGACGGGAACAAAACCATTACAGACAGCGCATATTTCAATGAACTGTTGACCTTTGTTGAAGGTATTGAGATCAACACGAAAGAAGTTAAGAGAGGCTCTTGGATTGACAGCGAGGAAAATAACAAGATTACATTTTACCGAGCAGACAATTCTATGGACTCCATAATCAGTTTCACTTCCGATTATTCTAAGATTTGGATTGAAACAAGCGCAACGATTTCTTTCACATATAGTGTCAAAGACCCAGCAGAAGTGCAAAAGGGACTTGCGGCTTTCCTTGGCAACAATAGCTAAGGCAATCTTGCGTTTGTGAGTCGGAGGAAATATGCCTAATGCAAAAAGAAAAGTTTATACTATGCCCCGTCTGCGGCAACAAAACAAGGGTACAGATACGGGAGGATACAGAGCTAAAGAACTTCCCACTATTCTGCCCTAAATGCCACAAGCAGACCTTGATAAATGCAAAGCAACTGAATATCACAAAAGCAGAAGTGCCAGACGCTAAGACGCAGAGCCGATGAACTTGTGAGATACCTCACAGCTCGTCGGCTCTTTTGTTATCAATATATATTTGGCAGCACAGCCCACCAAATAAAAAAAACGGTGCTTTGGTGGGCTGCTCTGTCACGCCCAAACAAAATTAGTGCAGCCCTCCAAGCCCGTTTAAGGTTTGGAGGGATTTTTTATGTGTTGGTCTAATATGACCGCAACGCTGCTCATCAGAAGCAGCGGATACATATAGAGTGTCACGCAGGAACGAGGATAGTCTGTTAAAAAAATCCTCGCCTGCTCGTGGCACTCTTATGGTTTTCAAATAGAGATTTCATTTCTATGCCATAGGTATAGTTATGCTTATTGCCGCAGAGGTCTTTATACCTTTGCGGCTTTTTGTTTGTCTTGCTTCTCTTTGATACAGGACAAGCCCGTATCTGGCGTTGGCTGCCGCAGTCCGCCTGCCAATCTGAGTTTTCAAAAAATTCAGATTGGAGGAAACAGTATGGCGTACAACAAAGCCAGAGAAGAAAAGAAATGGCGGCTCTGGAAAGAAGCCGAGGAAAAACAGCTACGGAGTTTAGGGGTCAGCGAAAGCGACATAGAAACGCTCCGTGTTCACGATTGGGCGATTTTTAATTCCGACAGGCGTTACTATCAGCGTATGCAAGAAACAGGTACATACCTTGAAGAAGTCGCAACGGATATGACACAGCCCGAAATAAAAACGGTTGAGGACTTTCTGGATAACATCGAAAATCAGCAGCTCTATCAAGTGCTGATTAAGGTGGACAGGCTTACTCTGCGTATCGCTTTTATGAAGGTACAGGGATATTCTACCCGTGAAATTGCATCGTATCTGCGTATCACGGAGAAAGCCGTTTACAGGCGATTGGATAGGCTCAAAGAAAAAATCCAAAAAATTTTTGAGTAGAGGGGAAAATTGAGCGTTCCCACGGGCTACAGGGTGAGAGGACAAAACCTCTCGCCCTGTTTTCCTTTGTGTGGCGAAAACGGGATTGCTCTTTGAAAACCGAATACCCATTCGACAAATACCTTCTCTTTGTGATTGTGATGAGCATAAGCGTGTCGAGAGGTACGCCATAACCTGCTGTAAAGCAGAGAGCGATAACTACCTACTCAAAATATCGGGCAGCTCCCGATTTCGCCATAACCCACAAAGAGGATAATGATACTCCCGTCCAGTCACAGTCCGAGCGTGAAAAAACCGTCGCAGGCAATGAGGGCGGCTCTGTCAGAACGACAGTTGGGGTGAAACTCCCGTGGCGTCAGTTCGCTGCTGACCGTTTGGCGACTTCCCAATAGCATTTCGGGGTGTCGAGGACAAATTGAAATGCTTTCTCATAGCAGCCAGACGCAAGGCGGTCAAAAGAACAGAGATATTGTTTATGCTCTCCCGACCTTAAATACTTCCTTGTGTTTGGCTGCCTACATAGGCAGAAAACCTCTGCCTAAATCATATTGGGAGGTCAAACATAATGGAATTGACTATCAAGCGTGGCGACATTTATTATGCAGAGCTAAACCCCGTTATCGGCTCTGAACAGGGCGGCACAAGACCCGTACTTATCATTTCCAACGATATAGGCAACAAGCATAGCCCTACGGTCATTATCGCCCCTATCACAAGTCGGGTACACACAAAAGCAAAAATACCTACGCACACCTTAATTAAAGACTTCGACGGTCTGGATAAGAACTCAATTATATTGTTTGAACAAATCCGCACCATAGACAAGCAACGCCTGCGAGAGTACTTAGGAACTCTTGACAGGCGTTTTATTCATTGCGCAGACAAAGCCCTTGCCATCAGCATCGGGCTTGCAAAAAAGGATTAGCTCTCTCGTTATACGGTACAAGCGGTAGCTCATATACATTAGAAACGAGGGAGGTGTTGCGGCTGTTGCATAGAGAATTTGTTTATGTTGGCGACCCTGTTCCAGAATTAAACGAGCAGGAACACGCTGCGTTCCTTATGAATATCCATAAGTCGATACTCCTTTCTTTGGAGAAAAGAAAGCTGCTGACACATTCTCAGCGGGAACGCTGTTTGGTCGAGCTTGAAAAGCAATATAGTAGGGAGCAAAAAAGCAGACGCCGAGCATAACGCTTGGCGTTTTTACATAGCCGAGTAAAAAAACAAATTTGCACATTCGACACCGCACTCTCTTTTTTCTATAATTAAATACAGTAACAAAGTTTACTGAGAAAGGAGCTTCGCTATGATAAATAGATATGAACGCCTAAACCAAGAGCTGAAGATGGTTGAAACGAAAAGAAAGGTAGCTGCATACTGCCGAGTTTCAACGGACAATGAAGACCAAGTCAATTCGTTTGAAAGCCAACAGCGGTATTTCAGACAGTATATTGAGCGCAATCCCGATTGGGAGCTTTATGAGATTTTTGCCGATGAGGGCATTTCTGGCACGAATACAAAGAAGCGTAAAGAGTTTAACCGTATGATAGCGTGTGCCAAGAATGGCGACTTTGATTTGATTATCACCAAGGAGATTTCCCGTTTTGCGAGAAACACCCTTGATAGTATATATTACACCCGTGAATTGAAAAAGCACGGCGTCGGTGTTATATTTATGAATGACAATATCAACACCTTAGACGGCGATGCAGAGCTTCGTCTGGCGATTATGTCCTCTATTGCACAGGAAGAAAGCCGCAAGACTTCCGAGCGTGTGAAGTGGGGACAAAAACGCCAGATGGAACAAGGCGTTGTGTTCGGCAGAAGTATGTTGGGCTACGATGTCGATGGCGGCAAAATGACTATCAACGAGGAAGGCGCAAAGGTTGTACGCCTTATCTTCCATAAGTTTGTCAATGAGGGCAAAGGAACGCACGTCATCGCCCGTGAGCTTCGTGAGGAAGGTATCAGCCCTATGCGGGTCAAGGAATGGAGCAACACGGTTATTCTGCGAGTGATACGCAATGAGAAATACTGCGGCGACTTGGTGCAGAAAAAGACCTATACGCCCGACTTCCTATCTCACGAAAAGAAGTACAACCGTGGGCAAGAGGAATTTGTTATCATTAAAGACCATCACGAGCCGATTATCTCCCGTGAGTTATTCGATGAAGCAAACCGCATTTTAGATGCAAAGTCACTTTCGCAGGAGGGCAAGGCAAAGCACTCTAACCGCTATCCGTTCTCTGGCAAAATCAAATGCGGCTGCTGCGGCTCAAGCTATGTGGCAAGGTATAAAACCAGAAAAGACGGCAGCCGATATAAGGCGTGGCGCTGCAACGAAGCCGCAAAGCACGGAAGCCCCCATATCGACAAGGCAGGAAATCAAGTCGGCTGTACGGGCTTGTCTATCCGCAATGAGGATGCGACCCACATTATGTATCTCGTAACCAAGAGCCTTAAATACAACAGAAACAAAATCATAAATAACCTAACTGCCGTTATTCAATCTATCATTGCTATGGATACGACGGGTACGGATGTCCTAAAGCTGCAAGAGCAGATTAAGAAGATTGAGGGCAAACGGGCTAATCTGATTGACCTGTATATGTCCAATCTAATCAACAAGGATGAATTTACCGCCACCCGTGCAAGCTGCGATGCGGAAATCGAGGAGCTTCAATCTATCATTGAAAGCGTGGATAAACAACGGGAAATGATAGAGCAGCAACAGCAACTCCTAAAGGAGATTGAGGACGCAATCAAAGAGATTGTCAGCGGTGTGGAGTACGAAGATGAGTTCTATAAGCACATTTTAGACAAGATGGTAGTTCAAGATAAGGACAACATAGATGTATATCTGAATTTGCTTCCTATGAAGTGGAGCTATACGGTTGCAAAAGCATCAAAAAAAGCCGTAGCCTCTGAATGGAACATTTCAGAGGCTTCTCTACCAATATCGGTCAAGAGGCCTTTGAGCTCAGGATACGGCATGCTGTAGCGCTGGCTGAGATACCGCAGCGAAGCGCCGAGTTCGCCGTCCGGGCCTCCACACGGAAAAAACCGATAACACGTCTAACGCTTCATTTACATGCAACATATCATCCCCTCATGCAAAAGTCAAGGACAGCGCGTTTGCGCTGTCCTTTTTCTCATTTTGCGTTTAATTCGTTGTAGACTTTTTGACCTATTGCCACGCTGTAAGGATTGTTTTTAGGCTTCCAGCTCTTATTCGCAAGCTGCCAAAGCACGGCCTGCTGCGCGATTGTAAGCTTACTGCCGCCGGGAAGAACCGTGCCGTACTTTTCGCCCATTGCATCAATGGCGGCCTTGATCTCCGCCTGCTTAAAGGTGCCGTTGCCGTCTGCATCGAACTTCGGCAGTGACTCCTTGAAAGCAACATACGACGACGGCTCTACGCCGTGGGCGCGCCCGGCAGATACCTTCCTGTATTCGCTCTCGGACATGACCTGTGCCAGCGCTGCAAGCTGATCGTTTGTGTTCTTGACCGTATCGACGACCGCCCGCCACTTCTGCGTGCTGCTCACGGTGTCCGCTCCGTCCTGCGGCTCAAGGTCATTTATCGCCTTGGCCAGCTTGTATGCAGTCTCATCACTCAGACCTGCATCGGCAAAGCTGTTGTAATTTGCCGCCGTCGCGGGTATCTGACTGTAGTATTTAAAGCTGTCGTTGACCGCTGCCTTCTGGTCGGCCGTCCATCCCTGCTGATTGACCCAGCGCGAGAACGCAAGCGCCTTGTCCGATGTAGTATCGTATTCCTTGCCGATATCCGTATACTGATTTTGCGCCTTCAGAAAGTCGTCCATGTCAAGCCCGGCCTCTTTAAATGCCGCGATCTCCTCCGTGCGAGTGGACTTGTATGTTCCGTTCTCCTGCTTCTCGCCGAATATGTGATTATACAGTATGCGTTTCTCGTTGTCAGTGAGAGAGCTGTCGGAAATCGCCGTCCTCTTGCCGTTGTTCGTCTTCTCGGCTCGTATGGCCTTGAGCGTATCGTATACATCCTTCTGAGAAGTGCCGCTCTCCGTAAGCTCCTTATATGCAGCGGTTTCCTTTGCACCGAAGCTCTTAAAGCCGCTGCCTATCCACTCCCGGCCCGTCGGAAGCGCCGTTTTGCCGAACAGTACTGACTCCGCAATGCTCTTTGCGCTGTCACCAAAGCTCTGATTGTAAACGGGATACTGCAAAATATCGTTGCCGTCGGCATCGTAGGTGTAGCTGCCGCCCTTGATGGTCGCATCGATGCCTTGCGCGACCTTCTTTATTTGCCCGCCGCCGAACGGCAGCAGCGTATATGTTGCCGGCTTTGCAAGCTCTTTCCCTATTGTGCTCCATCTCTTTTTACTGTCCCAATCCTCATTTGTCGCAGCCCTGAGAAGATTTCCCGCGTCGGGTAATGCGCTGCTTATCGGTATGCGGCCGCCGCCGAGTATGCCGCCTATGAACGGAAGCTGCTCCGCCGTGTCCTCGAGAGTGCCCGTTATGACGTCATATGCGCTCTCGCCGTTTGCTATATCCTGTGCCGTGTCAACCAGTATTCCGATTGGGTCGAGCGCCGGCCTTCGCCCGATGAAGTATTCATATGCTTCATCATAAAGATACGCGCCGAGGAAGAATTTCAGTAGGGCGAGCGCCAAGGCCTTCACGCCCTTATCCTTGGTCTCACGGGGAATATCCTTGAACAGATAGCTCAGCTGATTGTTGACCTCAAGCTGGAACTGAGTAAACAGCTTGGTAACGGGGTTTGCCTGGTTGAACAGCGTCGGGGTGCTTCCCTTGCTTCTGTCGGCCATGACGTTTGCCGCGAAGGTGTCCGCATCCTCCATGGCCGCGGTCTCGCTCATTCCCTGCCGGATGTTCTGGTTATACCGTGCGCGCACCAGCGTGCCGGCCGTGAAGTTGTCTATCCACGACATGGGCGACGATAGCTTTGTCGAGGCCTTCTGCGCCCATGTCTGAACAAGCGGGTCGCTCCCTATTCTGTTTGTGAGAAAGGCCGAGGCCTCGACCATGCCGTCGCTCTCCTTCATGGCCGCTAATGTCTGCTGCATGCCCGTGAGAAGATCCTTTGTGCCCAGAAGCGCATAGCCCTGAGTGATCGGGATGAAGTTTGTCAGCCATGAGCCCACATTGATTGCGACCATGTTTGCGGCGACTCTCGACTCGACCGCCTTGACGACGTTGTACATGTCGCGCCCCAACGCCTGCTCAAGGTTTCGGTCTGCCATGCTCTTTTTGCCTGCAAGGATGTTCGTGTATTCGTCGAGGTTGACTACCCAGTTTGACAGCTCGTATTTGCCGTTCGCGTTTAGGTCGTCTATGATGGCTGTTTTCTCCGCCTCGGTCTTGCCGGTATCGGCTCTCACAGCGTCTATCTGCTTTCTCAAGCCCTCCGGGCCTGTGCGATATCTCGCCTGCGACGCAAGTGCGCGAAGTCTTTGTATGTTCTCGGTCTGATATATGACATTCGCAACGCCCTCTATGTATCGGTCAAAGCCCTCCACGGCGTCGTATGTTGTCTCGAAGCCCGTTCTTTCTAAGGCATTTCCGAACCACTGTATGCCCGGCCTGAACATATGCGTCATGCCGTTTATGGTCGTCGGCAGCTCCGTGACGTCGGTCTTTATGCCCAGAGCCCGGCCGAACAGACCGATGATGTTGTCCGCGCTATCCTTTTTGAAATGAGGAAAATAGCCCCTGCGGTAGTTTACGGGCTCATATCCGTTTTCTATTCGGACGTCGTTCATCATGTTGAGCAGCTCGTCATATATCCCCCTGAACTCCTTTATGGCGTTTTCAATCTTGGCCTTGTCTAAATCGGGATTGTTTTTCCACAGCTCGGCCTCAATGGCCCTCCATTCCGCCTCGGTCTTTCCGTCACGTGTTTTGTCGCGGGACCGGCTCGCCATTTCCGCATTGTCTCTCGCCTCGCCGATGAGCTGCACGGCATGTGCCTCTGAGACCTTTCCGGCCTTCTTCATCGCCTTTGTCTCCTTGGTGCTGAGCTTGAGCGCCGCCACCCTGCCGCGCATCGTTTTCTTGAACTGCGTGGACTTGGCCTCGGCCTGATGCACCGGCATGAAGTATTTGCGGTTTATCGCTTTCGCGATCTTCTCATCGGGCACTATGTCCAGAACATTGCGCTCCTGTGTCTCTCGCGCATAGAGTATGCCGGACTTCTTATCCTTCCAGTCGTTCGCCGTCTGAAGATACTCGTCGGCCTCGTCGCGCAGCTCCTGCTTTCTCTGCGCGTTCCACTCCCTTATGGTTCGCGCGATCCGCTCATATTCCTCTTGTGCTTCAAAAACCGCGCTTATGCCCTTTACATTGTCCTGCGTGGAGTCGAGGTGCTTAAGCTCGATCTCGCCTCGGAGCAGTCTGCCGACCTGAATCTTATCATGGTCTGTGAGCAGGTTTCTCGCGTTTGCTATTTCGTATTTCTTTCGGGCTTCCTTTAAGCCCTTGTACGCATTTTGCACCTCATCGATGGTGTGCAGCTTATCCGCGGGCGCTTTGCTGTCCTCGACGTATCTCTTCACGGTGCGCAGCGCGCTCAGGCTGTCGGTTATGGCCGTCTCGAAGTCCGCTCTCGCCCATTTCTTATATTCCTCCGCATTCCTGCCGAAGTGGTCATTGAGGCTCTTTTCGCTCACGCTTATGCTTTTGCCGACCTCCAGCATTCTTTGTATCTGATCGGCCGGGTGCGTGATATCCGGTGGGAACAGCTCAGGAGCCATGCCCTGAAGCTCCTGATATGCTGTGTCAACGGGAAGGCCGCCCTTGTTGACTATCCTGAGCGAGCCGAAGGCGCTGTTTTTAAATTGGTTCCAGTCCGTGATATCCGCCTTGTCCGTTTCGGACAGGGTGACAGACTGCGTCTTGAGATAGTCCTTTATATCCTTGTAGGTGTTGTAGAACTCATCGTCTATGTGCCTGCCGTTTTCCCATGCCGTCTCAAAAAGCTCGTTCTTTGTCTCCTCGCTCACCATGCCGGTCTTGAGATACTCCTCGCTTATCTCCTGTGCTATCTCATTGAGGTATTCCTTCTGCGCGAATTTCGGAACATTGAGCTTGTCCGAAAGATCTTTCACGAGAGCACCCTCCGCTCTCTTAAGATATGTCTCGGCCTTTTTGGGTATGGTGTCTCTTACTCTCGGCTCCTTGGGTTCTTCTTCGCTTGCGGTCTCCTCTTCGACCGAATACCTCCTGCCGTCCATCCTGAGCGCCTCCTGCGCGGCGTCGCTCCAGCGGCCGTCAATGTCGAACTCCTCCCAGTTGCGGCGGAGATATTCGTCCACGCTCACGCCCTCGGAGTGCGCGCGGTCGTATATCTCTCTCGCCTCGTCGGAATAGCTTTGGTTTTTTTGCGGCTGCCGGTAAGCGTTTCGGGAAGGTGCTCTTTTCCGCGTCCGGTCTATGCTGTCCACGTGGCGGAAGAACTCGTCCTTGCCGATCTCTCCCGAGGCATAGCGCCGAGCCTGGGCTAATATCTCTTTCTTCTGCTCCGGCGTCCGCTCGCTCACTGAAAATTGCTTGTTGACATTTTTGGAAGAACTGCGTATACTGTTTTCAGACGCAGAGCTGATGGCCGGTGCGCTCCCTCCCAGCGATTGACTACCGCTGGTGACAGTCCCGACGGTGGTAGGCTCTGCGTTAGTCATTTCCGGCAGCGCAAAAGCCGTGCCCTCCGGGGTCAGGATACGGTGTACCTTGTAGCGATTGCCCTTGGTTTTCATCACAACCGCCGCCATATTTCCACGTTTTCCGTTCAGCTCCACTGGGGCTGCGATAGTCAGCGTTTCATAGTCTCTCCCCTTATGGTTGCCGTGCCCACTGATCTCAATGCCGCGTTTCAACACCATCGGCAGTGCCTGATATGCCGCCGCCTCCGCATCTGTCTGAATGTAATTTAAGCTTCGATTCAGCATCTTCTCGTCGAAATCAATCACGCCGATATCAGGGTTATCCACGCGATAGCCTGTTTTTTTTAGGCTGTTTACAATTTTCTTTCGGAACGCTCCGGTACTCATGCCTCTCCAGCCGTTGTCACGAATTGTGGCGACGGCTTTCATGCTGTTCAATTCTCCCTGATGTTCCCGCAGTTGAGTCTTAACGCTGTCCTGCTCACTCTGACTCATGGCATAGCTGCTATCCTCCGCAAACACAGTGTTCTCGTCACCGTAGTCTGGCGGCACCATCTTCCGTGTCCAGTCGGACATGCTTCTGCGGTTCGCCGCGTCTCTGGCCTCGATCTCACCCGCTGTGTTGTAGTAAAGCTCACTCGGTACACTGTTGCCCGGACGGTTCATCTGCGTGTAGTAGTTGTTCAGCAGGTCGTAGTATTCGTTGATCTTCCCGTCAAGTCCCCGCCGCTCTGCTTCCTCCCACAGCCGGTCATATTCCGTGAGGTCGTCGTCCAGTTCTCCGGCTTGTTCTATTTTGTCCTTCAGCGCCAGCGCTTCCTCGTTCGCCTTGTCCAGCTGGAATTGAATCAGTTTTTCCCTTGCATCTTGGAATCCCTTGCTTTGAATCTTGTCCCCGCTGGTCAGCTTTTCTTCCCAGTATTCCCGGTTGCTCCCTCGCGTGAAGCCCTCCGCGTTCTGTATGGCGTGCTGAATCTCGTGCACCAGCGTGCTCTCCGGCGCGTTGCGCAGCTCATTGCTTAGGGTGATAAGGTTTTGAGACGGGCTGTAACTGCCCATGGTGTTCTTCGGCATGTCAGCAAACTCCACCTTCGTCCGCCGCAGCTGCGGATACGCCCGGAATAATGCCTCATGGTCGAGAATGTCCTCCAGCGTTGCGTTGCCTCTGTCTACGCGCTCGCTCAGGCGGCCATACTCGCGCCCCCACGTTTCATCCAGCTGCCGCAGGCGGGTCTCTTCCTCCGCCGTCACCTCGCCGGTCATCCACTTGCGCATCAGCTTCTGATACTCCGCATAGTCAGGATGATCCCTGCTGAAGGCAGCGTCGCCGCCGCGATGGTAGGTCATCTCGCTGTCGTCGATCTCAAACCGCCACTTGCCGTCCATTCCCTTGAACCAGCCGGTAGCCTTGCGGATGCTCTTCATGTCAGCGCCGAGGGTCTCCATCTCCTGTGCGTTTTTAAGCTTCTCGAGATTTGCCGTGCTCGCCTTTTGCCCTGCAAAGCTGTACTGCCTCTCCGTTCCGCCGTTATAGTATTCGTCGAACAGGTCGCTGAACTCATCCTCGCTGATCTCGCCTCTTGCAAGCTGATCTCTCAGAGACACAAGATATTCATCCGGCGTCATTTCGCTGCTTTTCGCCTGAGCTTCCTGCGCCTGAGAAGCCTCCCGTGCCGGAGCTGCTTGCTGTGTGGCTTGTGTAGTTTTCGCCGCCGGCGCTGCCTGTGTGGGCGCTTCCGCCTTAAAGGTGACGTTAACAGGTCGGTTTCCGGTCTCCCTGAGCGCCGTCTGATAGTAGCCTCTCGCCTTAGTAAGGAATGCCCTCTCCTGAGCCTTTCTGTCCCCTATCTTGGCGAGCAGGTCGTTGATAAACTGCAATATCCTCTGGCCGAGGCTCGGGCTCTGCGTGACGACCGCCTTTATGCTCGCCTCGTCCGTCAGAAGATTTTTCTCGACAAACTCCGCAACGATCTCCGCATCTATCTCCTCCTCGCTTCCGAGCGTGTGGCCGTGCTTTTCATAAAGCGCGGCCTTTTCCTGTCTCATTTTCGCAAGGTCGCCGCCCTGCTTCTGTATCTGACTGAAGATAACGCTCTTTAAGTCGGTATATGCTCCCGCATCCTCGATGCTGTGGGTCAGCTCATGCCCCACGACCTGCGCCAAGGGGTTCTTGCTGTTTCGGTTAATGTAGAGCTCGCCCGTTGCCCTGTCGTAATATCCGTTTTCGCTCGGATCGGCGTCATAGAGCCGTATCTCTCTGCCGGTTATTTTCGAGAGCCTTTCGGCACTTTCTATTGTTTTGTCCCTGAGCAGCTCGTCGCCCCTGGGCAGCGTGATCCCGTCCGGCTGAAGCTCCTGTGTGAATGTCCTTTCAAGCGTCCTTGCCTTCACGCCGGCCAAGGCCACCTCATTTATGACCTCCCCTATGTTGGGTATCTTCTGAAGCTTTTCCCTCTCGCTTTGGCTTATCCTCTGCCCGTTGGCCGCTCTCGCTATTATGTCCGCGGTGTTATCGTCAATTAGAATTCCTGCATCTTCAAGCGACGATTTAACAAACGGGACATCTCTCTCGGAAATCAGAAGCTTCGAAAGGTTCTCGGTCTCCGCGTCGCTCAGGTTTCTGTGAAAATGCTTCCCGCTCTTTTCTACTATGGGCTTGTACGTCTCTGCGGCCTTTTGCGCTCTTGACCCCGGCTCGGCCTCAAGCCCCATGTTGACAAGCTCCCTCTGATACTTTTCATATCCTCGCTGCTGCGCGTTCTCGGCCTTGAACTGGCCGTTGACCACGTTGGTTCCCGCTCCGAACAAGCCCAGTGTGCCGCCTATGAGGAAGTCTGCAAGCATCTGCTGCGTGTCCATGTCCTTCCCTATATCCGACCAGTCGCCCTTGCCGTCGTCAAGCTTCAGTATGCGGTCGGCCACGGGGTTTAAAATGTCCGATAGAACCTCCTCCGCGCCCTCCTCCGCAGCGCCCGTTATCAGCTTGAGGGTTGTTCTGCCCGCGTTTGTTTTCGCAAGGTTGTTTACAATGCCGTTTATGAGCTTCTCGTTCTTTATGAGCCCCGATCCGTATGCCGCCTTGGAGCCGAGGCCGAAAAGCTTCTCAGTGAGAACTTCTATAGCCGCGCTCTTGAGTCCGGTGTTGAGCTGCGTGTCGATATCCCTTCCGTCTTGCCTTGCCTCCTGTGCGGCACTGCCGGCCGCTCTCATGCCCATTGCCGCAAGGCCGGCTCCGGGGAGAGCTGCGTTTAATGCAATGTCTCCTGCAAACTGTGCGCCCGCTATGCCGAGATCCACCGCAAACTGTCCGAAGCCTCCGAGCCCCTCCTTGGCCTCCTTCTGCTGCTGCTCCGAGCGTTTTTTCATCTCGTCCGCTTTCTTGAAATACTCGTCGCCCACGCCCCTGACCTTCTCATAGCGCGCCTCAAAATCCTTGTCGGCGTCCTCGCTTATTTTCTTAAGGCCGCCGGGGCGGGAATAAATATCCTCGCCCTGTATCATAGCGTCATATCCGGCCTTGAGCCTTTTACTGTCGGCCTCATCTCTGGCACGCTGTCTTGCGTCCTTTTCCTTGAGCGTTCCGTGCAGGTTCTCCAAAGCGGCCGCCGTGCTGTATATGGCGGCGTTCATCGTTTTGTCAAAGCGCGTAGAGTTGCTTGCTCCGTAGTCTCCCGCTCCGAGAGCCGCTATTTCTCCGTCTCTGTGCTGCACCTTCGGCGGCTTTGTTATCTTCTTTCCCTTTACCGGCTTGTTTGCCTCCTGCCCCGTCCTCCCGTCGCCGTATACCTTGGCGTATACAAAGGCCGGATTGTTGGCGGGAATGCCTTTGGAGCTTTCCTGATACCTTTTCGCCGCGCTGCCGTCTTTAATTGCTTTTTGATACTTTTCGCGCCAATCCGAAGCCATTATTAATCCTCCTCGTCAACGAATTCAATACCAACGTATGCTCCCAGCTGTTGTGCCTGTTTCTTCGAGATTTTGCCCTCCGCTATATAGTCCGCAAGGCGGTTTCTTGCCCACTGTATTCCATTCGCCTGTTTTCCGTAATAAAGAGTGTCTCTCATGCCATTGTAAGTAGCATTGTCTGTTCCTGTGTCTTCGGTTTCTGCATCTGAGTCGGCGGTGTATTCGCCTTCGTCTCCCGCGCCCGGCGAATAGTATTTTCCGGGCGAGTAGCCGGTCGAGGCCGGTGCCTCCACGGCGCTTGTGTCAATGCCCAAAGCCTTCAGGCCGGAATAGTCGCCGTATGAGGCGGCTATCTTCGCAAGCTGCAATCTCCTCTCGAAGTCCGTGGGATTGTCGCTCGAATTTATGCCCAGCGCCTCAAGGAAGCTGTAGTCGCCCAGCTCCGCCGCAGCGAGAGCCTTGTTGAGAGCCTCGCTTCGCTTTGAGGTCTGATTGTTTATCTCGTCAAGAAGCTTGCCGTAGTTAAACTTCCTGTCGGCGTTGTGCTGGCTGAGCTTATCGAGGTACTTGTTGTATTCGCTCTGCTCAAGCCCTGCTGCCGTCTGGAGGTTCTGAATGATGCGGTCGTAGTCGTCCTGATACTCGCCGTAGGCGAAATTCTTGTCTATGTTGTACTGATTAAGCTCGTTTACGTACTTCTCATAATCGGCCTGCTCCGCCGCCGAGAGGGCGCTGAGGTCTGCAAGCTTCATGCTGTGCTCGTTCATGTATTTATTCAGAGCCAGCTGATAAAGCTCCGGTATCTTGTCCGTCATTCTGCTTGCGTAGTAGTCTCCGGCCTGTGTAGCCGCTCCGACGGCATAGCTCGACGGTATTCCTCCCGTTGCCGCGGCCGCCGCTCCCAAGGCGTCCTGCGTGGCTCTCTGTCCCTCGCGGGCGTACTGCTTTCTGTACTGGCTGTAAAGCGGATCGGTCTGCGGGTCATATCTGAAATCTCCCCGGTTTACGACCTGGTCGAGCACGCTCTGCATCTTATCATCGTGCCTGCTGCTGTATTCCGGCCTTGCGGTGTCGTAGCTGAAGCTGCCGTAATTGAGCTGCTTGTCCAGGAGACCGTCTATCCTGTCCTTGTAGGCGTTATCATATGTCGGCGCCTCCGGGCTCTCAAAATCCTTCGGAGCAAGCGGATCAAGATAGAACTGGCCGCCGCTCGCGCCTCCCGTGTATCCGCCGTAGCCCGAGCGTATTCCCTCCGCTCCGAGGTTGGCCAGAGCCTTTGCCTCGGGCGTGGAGGCCTTGTGATAGTCCTGCTTGTATTTGAGGATGCTCATTCCGGCGTCGGGGTTATCGAGCGCAAGCTTTAAGTCCGCGTCGGAGAATTCCTTGTTGAGGCCGCTGTCTGTCAGCGCCCTCTGAAAATCATCGTATGTGTATTTAGAAGCCATATTTCCTCCTTGCTTAATTCGGTGATCCCGTGTAGACCTCTCTGACCAGCGAATACAGTCTGCATTCGCCCTGTCCGCTCATGCGTATGCGGAAATGGTCGCATCTTCTCGGGATTATGGGCAGGTAATAGCTGCGCTTTTTCTCGGCATTAAGCTCCTTCACTGTTTGCCATATCCCGTCGCTGTCAAACTGCATCTCTATTTTAAGGCTCGCCCCCTCGTCCAGCTCGAGCCTTATAAGCAGCTTGCTGACTGTTTTCTTCTCCGGCGTTTCCGAGGATGAGCTTGAATATGACGTGTACTCGTAAAAATCGGCCCATTCCGCCATCCATTGAACGCTCGCCTCGCGCACCGACGCGGCCGGAACGCTTCTCGCGTTGCCGCTTATCTGAATTCTGCCGCTGCTGTCAAGAAAATATAATTCCTCGTTCCAGCCCCAGCCTATGACCTCGGTGTCGTCCTCCCTGTGCCACAGCTTGACCCTCGTGTCGTAAACGAACAGCTCGTACCCGTTCTTTCCCTGCATCGAGACGTAATACTTTGTCCCGTCCGAGCCGGCCACCGCGTTTTTAAAGCGCTGCATTCCGAACGGCGCCGCTATGCTCTGCGGTATGCCGCCGCTCCATGCGACGATGCCCGCTCTCGAAAGATAGAACATCACCTCTCCGGCTATGGCGAGGCTCCTGTCCGAGCCCTTTTCGACGCCTGATGATGCCGAGCCCATCACTTGAAAGTTTGACGGCTTGTCTCCATACACCTTGTAAACGTGCTCCTCCTTGAAGAAGCACGGATATCCGAGATATGAGGCGCAGGCCGTGAAGTCGCCCGTTGAGCCGACGTCGACCGTGAAGCTGTCCGTTGAAACTCCGTCGTATACGTTCCAGTTGAAAATGTCTCCTAACTTCGAGGCGTATATCGTGTCGTTTTTGCAGCCCCATAGCCGGTTTTCGTTCTCGCAGATAAAATCCAGGTCGGGCATGCTTCTTGTTATCTGTATCGTTTCGCTGTCTCCGCCGTCATCAATGACGAAGGTGTTTTCATAAAAGCGGAGGTAGTCTCCGTCGATCTCTCGTATGATTGCCGTTTTGTTGTTCTCCGTGTGCCTTGTGCAGCCGGATATGGTAACGCCGTCGCCCTCCCTGAAGCTCGATCCCCAGTCCGCGTCCTTGGCGTATATGGTGTTTGCCGCCGCGCTCTCGCCGGCGTAGCTTCCGTCCTGAAGCTTTGCCGGGCCGCTCCTGCTTGCCTCCATGCTGCCGAATTCGCCCGTCAGACGGTTGTAGTATTTCTTGTCCGGGAGAATGATTATGTACGCTCCGAGGCTCGCAAAGGTCTTTTTAGTGTCCGTCACGCTGCCCTTTAAAGTGCCGTCTGCATAAAAGCCCGTGCCGTCTGCCCAGAAAAGCCCGTCGTGCGCCAGAAAGCCGTTGGGTTTTTGTATGGTGGTGTACACCCAGCGCCTTTCGCGCGGACTCAATAAGGGGTAGTAATCGCTCGTGAGGTTTTTCATGTCACGCAACTCGCCGTTGTCCGCCGCAGCCGTGTGATTGTATCCGCCGAACTTGACCTGCTTTCTGCCCGTTATCCTGTCGGCGTTGACCATTTGCGGAAGTCCTGCCATTATTCCTCCCCGAAGCGTATAAACTTCTCTAAAGCCTCAAGCTGTGCAGGGCTTATCCTTTCGGGTATAGGTGCTCGCAGTGTCTCCGGCTCGTCTGTCTGCGTCATGCACAGCTTTTCTCTTTCCCTTTTGAATTCCTCGGCCGAGGCCGCGTCCTCAAAGGCGAAGCGCTCGTTTTCAAGCCACTGTATTTGTCCGCTCTCGTCCGCCCTGGCGTATTTTTTTATAAGCTTCAGCTCCTCTTCCCTGAAAAAGTCCACCTGTGTCTGAAGCTCTCTTTTGACCCTCAGCAGCGCATACGCCGTCTGATAGTCCGTTTCCTTCTGCTGCATTTGCGTTGCCGCAATGTATGCGTTTATGCATTCGATGAGATACATTTTATCCTCCGATCTCTTTCCCGTTGATCTTTACCGTGCCCCTGAGATTAATGGTCCCGTCGTTGTACAGGTTAATGCTTGCCGTCGTCCCTGCCGTTATGTGGATCGACCAGTCGGCCTCAATACTCATTCTGGTTTCACTGTCCAGTTTAAGAGCGAAAGGATTTTTTGTGTAAATAAACAGTCTTTTGCTCATTTCCGTGGCCGTTCCGGCGCCCTGATCGTCCATTCTCATTCCGCCGTGCGCGGTGCCGTAGCTGCTGCCGTAATGGAACTCAAGCTCTCCGCCGACATTTCCGGATGTGCTTAAAAGCGTCCTGATCGTGCTGCCGCTTATTGTCGCGCCGCTTATCGTGCCTCCAGTTATGCTGTTGCCGCTTAAGGCTATGGCCGATATCGTGCCCGTGGTGATGTTGCCGCCGTTTATCGTGGTGCTCCCCGCCGTCGACAGATCGGAGAATGTCACTATGCCGGTAAACTTTATTGTCTGACTGCTCAAAAGCGTCTCCCCGGCCTTGAGTCTTATAACCGAGCTCGTATCTCCGTTTGTAACGGCCAGTGTCAGGCTGTTTGCCGTCTGCTGTATAAGGCTTATGTCCGCCTCGGCGTTTGATATCCTGCTTGAAAGGCTCGTTGCTGTTTGCTGCAATACCGAAACGTCACCTTCAGCATCCGATATCCTCGCTGTAAGGCTCGTTGCCGTCTGGTTCAGCGTAGAAACGTCGCCTTCAACGCTCGTGATGCGGCTGGTGAGGCTGTCCGCTCTGATGCTGAGCGTATTTATATTGCCCTCGGCATCTGATATCCTTGTGCTTAATCCCTGAGCCGTCAGGGCGAGGCTCGTAACGTTGCCCTCCACGTCGCTTATCTGCGCGTATACGGGTTCCGTTATCATGTCCGATATCTCGTCAAGGCCGGCATCGTTGAAATTGTCCTTGTCTAAATTCGAAAGCGAGAATCTCAGGCTCTCAAGCAGCATGTAAAGATAGCTCTGTATTTTGTCGAACTTCTCGTCTGTAGACTGCTGCTTTGTAAGCTGGGGAAAGCTGCTGTCGGCAATCGATAGATTGGTGGGCATGCTCTGCCTCCTTTCGGGCAGCCCCCTTGGAGCTGCCCTTTTTTATTTGCCGGTCATTTGCTGGCGTCGTCCGTTGCGTCCTTCATTTTTTTGATGCCCTTGGTAAGCCAGTCGGGCACAGGTGCGCCCAATGCCTGCGCATTCTCGGCGATTGAGCCTATCTCGGTGAATATGTACCACATTGTGACTAAGGGCCCGAACAGCGTTTCATAGTCTATCGGCAGCGTTATGCCGAGCCCCTGCATGCCTATCTTCAACGCAAGGTCGCACATAAAAGCGGCTACTACTGCGACTATCTCGCCGACCTTGTGCCAGCGTCCCTCGCGGGATCTTGCGCTGTTCCAGTCTCCGGCCTTCTTCGCGGCGCACGAGCCCGTTGTCCAGTCGATGATTATAAGCGCGAGAAACAGCATTACCGCCCAGCCTGCCCAGCCTATCAGGCCGGTGATGATTGCCGCAATTGCAGTCGCGGCGCCCTTGATCTCAGTGATTTTATCCGGTGCGTTCATTTACTTGCCCTCCATCATGCTCTCGAAGTAGCGGCGCATGATCTCCATGACGCGGATCATGTCCTCTGACAGATCGATCTCGCCGTTACCTTTGCCTTTTAGTGCGCCCGCGTCTATGTAGCGCTGCGCCATTTCGCGGTAGCCCTCCGGCACATCCTCGATTTTGTTCCATCTGACCATTTCTTCATCCTCCGTAAGTCTTTTGTTTACCTCAGCCGCTATCTGCTCGTGCCGCTCATAAAGCCACTGCCCGGGGCAGGCCTTGTTTTCATAGTCGCGGTGAACGGTCATATTGCACCCGTTTCTGTGGTTTACGCGGTCGGCCTTGCTGGTAGACCAGATAAGCTTCTTAATGCCGTTGCGCCTGCATATGTCCGTCACAAGGTCGAGCAGCGTCTTGTAGGCCGCGTCGTTTACCCTGTACGGGTGCTTGTTTTCGCAGGCCACCTCGATAGTCACCGCCCGGCGGTCGTTTTCCCCGTCCGAGGTCGCCCAGCTGCGGTTTATTTCCTCTACATACATTCCGACTCTGCCGTCGGGGCCTATGCCGTAGTTGGCGCTGGCCTGCTTTGTCTGAAACAAGCTGCCCAGCGTCTCGACCGCCGCCTGCGCCGCTGAGCAGTGTATCGTGATGGTATCTATATTGCTCCCCTTGCGGCCGCTGCTGTAGGGGCTTATCCGTGTGTAGTTGACAAGCGGTGAATTTGTAAATGCCATCGTCAATCCTCCTCCAATAATCCGCTCAGGGTCTTTTCGTCGTCGTCCGTAATGCTCATAGCTCTACTTCCTCTATCAGTGCGCGGGTTTCGAGTATGTACAGATATTTGCCCATCGTTGCCGCCTGCTCTCGCAGGAGCTCTATAGGGCAGGTTGGGGTAAAATCAAGCTTGCCCGCGTCGTACTTTACAAGCATTCTGTGCAGCTTGTCGTATTTGTCCTTAAGTTCGATATACTCGTTTCTCATGCGCTCTTTGTAATCCATTTTTATATCCTCCATTTTCTGTTTCGGGGTTATGTTCATGGTTGAAAAATCACCGTCCTTTATTATCTCGGCGGGCATTTTTTATTTTATCCATCTCGCGCCCTACGAGATGATCTTCAATTTGTGGCGGTTGTAAATCTTCAAGGATAGCTATTCTTTTTTGGGGCTTGTGCTGTCTATCTAAACTGAGCCGCCGCAGTTTTCTTTTTTCAAGCCGCCTATTTATAAGTCCCCGAACGGCAGGGGGCAGTATTGCAAACGGCATTAATGCCGGTCACAAGCTACGCATCCTCCCACGCGCTCGGTAGCGCCGACGCATCGTGTACAACATTATCCTGCAAGCATCTGTGTACCTTGCCGGAAGCGTCCTTGTAGCATTCGCCGGTCATGTACATACCGCTTGTTCCGAGAGGGGCTACCCATGCTTTAGCCTTGGCCGGGTCGGTTGTGTGACACAGTCCCCATAGCGCACGCAGAGTGGACGGCCTGCCGCTGTAGTTTGCTGCGTTGTGGGGCTGGATAAGCGTCCACACCTGCCCCTCGTCGGCTACCGGCGTTCCCACAGGACATGCGCTGTAATCCTTCTGCGCGTCGAAATCGGGCACGGCGATTTCTGCGGCTATGATTTCAGTGCCGGTCATGGTGTTCGCCTTTACTCGCAGCGCTGCGGCATCGTCCGCGCCTTTTTCCTTCATTTTTACGATTGCTTCATCTTTAGTCATATGCTGTTCACACCTTCCTTGTACGCGTTTTCAAGGTCGCCGGTGCTCACGGCGTTTTTTAGCTCGCTGTCCTTGTCCGCTACGACCTGTGCGCCGTTTACCGTTTCTATCTCGCACTTCGGCTCAGTGCCGTGTAGGCCGTCATCGGTAAGCCGGAATACGGTGTCGGCTATCTGCGTTACCGTTTCGCCGGTCTCCGTGTCGGTGTATTCCCTTGCAATTTTCGCGCATATGCCCTCCGCTTCCGCTTCATTGCACAGCACATAGCAGCCGTTTGTGTGCAACCGGATATATACGAAGCTGTCGGAATATCCGGCGATTTCGTTGTCTACTTTTATCGCATACATTGATTACACCTCCCGGATTAAAAACAGAATGCGTAGGCAACGCCGCTAGTGTTGTAGATACCGTAAAGGCTGAGCGCGCCGCTCTTGCTGACTGCGCAATAGTTAACAACGCTGCCGGAATGCATTTGTGAACTCAGCTGCCAATCAGAAGCGTCGCCGCCTACCGTCTTAATCTTGCTGTTTCCGGCGGCGTAGTAGGCGTACTGTGTGCCCTCGGCGTATGACGCAAATTTATTTAAGCCGAACACCTCTACTTCCGTAAGGCTGAAAAGCTTCGGGGAAACGCTTTCGTTATTCATCGTCTTGCTGACGGGCTTTACGGCGCTCTGTATGATTTCCGGCAGCTTTGTAAGTAGTAAGTTGTCCCAAATTCCCCTCCATGCATATTTTGTGTTAAGGCAGTCGTGCAGCTGTAAGGTCAGCGGCGCAATCCCTCCGGCAGCGTAGGTGTCGTGGCTTTTGCCGATGATATCGACCAAATAGTCTGCGCCGTCTATCGTCATAGTCTTGCTGTCGCCCGCTACCCACGTGTCGGGTACGCTGCCGCTTTGACAGGCAGCGATTATCTGCTCCCACGTGTTGGAGGCGAATGTGGAGTTGAGGAAATTCACCGTCACCGCGCAGCTCTTGCTTGCAGGCGCGGTGTGGTTCGTGCCCTCGGCAACGCTTACGGTTATTGTCGCGCTGCCGCTTGCCTTGCCCGTAACGGTGACAGTGCTGCCGCTCACGCTTGCCGTTACTATGCCCGGGGCGCTGCTCACGGCGCTTATCACTCCGTCGCCCGTTCTCGTAACGGCGATGCTTGCGCTCGTTGTGCTGCTGTCCAGCGTCAGTGTTGTCGGGCTTATCGATAAGCTTCCGCTCGCCTTGCCGATAGTCCATGTGACATTCTTCGCCGTCGTCGTGCCGTCAGGCCAGCGGTAATTTGCCTTCGGCGTGAATGTTGCCGTGTAGCTTCCGGCGTTCGTGCCGGAGGTCGTGCCGCCGATTGTCATCTGCGTCGCGCTGTAGCCGCTCCATGTGGGGGACTGGCTGCTCCCGTTATACGTCAATGCTCCGCTCTGACTCGGAACGGCCGAAATGGTCTTTTTATTGACTGTAACGGCGGTTGTGCTTGTTTTGGTAACTCCGTGCTCGGTGTAGCTGATCGTGACGCTTTGGCTCCCCACGCTTGTGAACGTTGTCGGGCTTATGCTGTAATTGCTTACAGCCGCCGAAGATCCGTCGCTGTATGTCGCTGTGACGACCATTCCGGCGCTCTGGAAGCTGTCGCCGTATTCATACACCGTTTTCGCCGGCGGCGTTGTTACCGCTATGGACACAAGCCTTACGCCTCCGCCGCCTCCGACCATGTTGAACACTAAGCTCATGCCGTTGCCTCCGTTCTCAGAATGTTGACTGTAAGATTTTTCGTGGGCGTAACGTCGCAGTGAAAGCTCATCTTGCCCGCCGTTGTCACGTTGTCGGCGTAGATCATCGCCTCGGCATAGTCCTTGAAGCTGTCCCCTGCCGGGCACACCGTATAGGCATAGCCGCTTGCAATGAACCTGCTGTTGCTGACTGTCTGTGCGCCTGCGCTCCACCCTGCCGCCGTCAGCGTCACGGTAAAGGAGTCCGCCTTTCCGCTCTTCCCGTTCCATGCCGTCCTCTCCGCGGCGGTAATGTGCATGACGGTGTTTTCCGCGTGGGTATTCAGATTGTCCTGTACGGTCTCTGCCGCGCCCTGCGCGTCCGCTCCGACCATTGCGGCGGTGTAGTCGCCTATCTGAGGCGCAACAGCGCCTGCTCTGCCGTTGAAGCTTGAAACACCGCCGCCGGCCGCGTTTTGCGCCTGCTTTGCCCAGTACCTGGCGTTGTTCGTGTCCTCACCGGTTCGCGTCCCCGTGCCGCCGACCGCCCAGCTCTCGGACAGCTTACTGCTTGCCTGTGCACTCTGTGCGCTCGCTCCGGCGCTCTGTGCGCTCCCTGCTGCCGCGCTCTTGGCGCTCTCTGTGTCTGTCTTGGCACTCTGTGCGGAAGTATTCGCGGCCTCGGCATCTGCTTTCGCGGTCTGCGCCGAGGTGTTTGCAGTCTCGGCCTTGCTCTGCGCCGCCTGCGCCGCTGCTTTTGCCGACTCTGCGTCGGTTTTTGCCGACTGCGCGGAAGCATTCGCACTCTCGGCGCTTGCTCCGGCCGTGACCGCCGCTGTTTTCGCGCTCTCGGCCTCTGCCTTGGCGGTCTGTGCCGCCTGAGCCGCGGCTTGCGCCGCCGACGCTTTTTCCGTGGCCGTCTGAGCGCTCTGTGCACTCGAGGCTTTGCTGTCCTGCGCATCTGCTGCCGACTCTGCCGCGAGCGCTGCATCATTGCTCGCACCTTGCGCCGCGGCGCTTGCCGAGGATGCCGAGCCGGACGCGCTCTGTGCGCTTGTGCCTGCGCTCTGCGCGGCGCTTTCCGCCGCCGTCTGTGCGCTCTCGGCTTTTTCCCTTGCGCTCTGCGCAGCCGATAGCGTCTGGCTTACTATCTCGCCCCTGAGCGCCTCCGTGTCCATCAGGCTGTCCCACTGCTCGGCGCTTTTGTATTTCCATTGAAGCTCGTCGGCCGTTCCGTCGTACCGGAGCATTACCTCCTCGCCGTAAAGGGATTCGAGCCACTCGCTCTCCGTGCCCTCATAGCCGTGCTTGACAGCTAAGCCGTACGCGCTTATGTAGTAGCCCCGCCAGCCGTCCTCGCCATCGTTTTCTCCGTGCGTGTCCGCTGGGTGGTACCACAGCGCGAACCAGCGCATGTATTCTCCGAAGAACGCGTTGAACATCTGCATGGTGTTCTGATACTTGTTGTACTCCCCGTTGGCAAAGTCGATCATCGCCGTGAGGTACGCCCAGTAGATCTTCACGTGCGGATGCTTGACCAGCAGCTCCTTGTTCTTGTCGGTATCGTAGCTGTAGCTTATGAGCTCCGTGTCGGCCAGAAGCAGCACCTCGGTCTGCACCAGCCCCTCGCACTCGTTCACCCACTGTGTTTTTGCTTCATTCGAAAAGGCATTCGGCTTTATTTCATCAACGTATTCAATTACGCTTTTAAGTGTCGCCATTGCTTTCTCCTTAGTAAAAAGCCGGGCCGCGGCCTGTGCCGCCGCCCGGTGATGTTATTTGCCGCTCGTAAGCTGCTTTACGAACTTGTTCAGATCGGCCTTGAGCTCGTTTGCCAGTGTGACAACGGCGTCAAACTCTGCCTTCGTCGGAGCTGTCCCGGCCGCGGCGGCAGCATCTGCCGAGGTGATCTTGAAGTCAGCCTCTTTAATGCCGGAGTTTTTCAGAACGCCCGTTACCTCAAGGTTTGTAAATCTCGTGAAGTCCATGCCAATCCTCCTCAGCTGATGAGAGTAGTGCCGCCCGTTATGCCGCCGATAGCAAAGCCGCGCCAGTCGTTGAAGCCGGCGATAAAGCGTGCGTAGCCCTTCCAGTTGTTCGCGTCGTTGCCTGCAATCTCGCTTCTCACCTCGAGCTTCACGCGGTCGAGCCACACGGCCGAGCCGTATTCCTTGTTGTAGTTCTTGTCGTAAACGATAAACGGCTTGGTGCCGGCAGTTACGAACTGGTTGAGATACGGCCATACGCACACGTCCCAGCGGCCGAAGTTGTAGTTGAAGCCGTTGTTTGCCGTCGCGGGATCCTTGTCCGCGCCTATCGCCTCAAACACGGCCATCTTGGTCTCGTAGTCATTGGGGATGAGAATGCCGGTCGGCGCAACGTCGAGCACCTCGCCGTTATCGCCCTTGAAGTTCTGCATCTCGGTCTCCATTGCGGCGAGCGCCTTGTTCGAGAATGCATCGGCGAAGCAGTTTGACTGCTTTGCCTTGCCGAGCTTTGACGGGTGGTCTGTCGCAAACAGGCTCTTGCCGTCAGCACCCGCGGTCGAGAAGGTCTTGCCGCGGAAGCTGACCGTCGCCGCCCTCTGGATAGCGCCGCCGAAGAGCGCCGCGCCGAACATCTCTCTCGTGCGGTAGTAGCCGGTTATGAAGTTTGCAGGCTGCTTCTTGAGTTCCATGAGCTTCGCGTCATCCACCATCTCGCGGGAAATAGCGAAGCTGTCCTTCCATGTCATGTGCTCGAGGAACTTTGCGTAGCCCTCCTGCATCTCGTCCGTGGGATAGTTGCCGTTCTCGCCGACGGGCTGGAAGCCGTTCATAGCCGTGAGGGTGGTCAGCTTCTCGCCCCAGTGGCTCGAGCTGTCCATGTTGAAAAGCTCGGGCAGCAGGCTCTGCTGCTCGAATGCCTCGCCCCTCTTTTCCAGGAACATCTTGATCGGCTCCTGGCTTTTTCCGAATATGCTGTCCTGAAGGCCGCTGCCTTCGGTAAAAATAATGCCCATTGCTTATATCCTTTTCCTTTCTCAGAATCTCACAAGGCACATGTCGCCTGCGGCCATGCCCTCCATGTAGACGATCTCGGCAACGCCGTTTGTTTTTGTCGCCGTGACCGTAAGGCCGTCGGTGTTGATAGTTACCTTGTCGCCCAGCTTGAGCGCCGTGGCGGCGGCGGAGAATGCCGTCTCGAACATCATGTCCTTGTTCACGCGGATAACGGGGATGATATCTCCGGCCGCGCATGCGCTGTCCTTTTCGCACATGCTTATGTATGTCGGCGCGGTCGTGCCGCTCGCGGTGGTAAGGTTGCCGCCGGACTGGATAAGCGCCATGCCTATCTTGGGTGTAATGGCCGCCGCCGGCAGATACTCAATGCCCGGCACTCGGTTATCATCCGTCATGTGGATTTTAAATGCCATTGTTTTTTTGGCTCCTTTCAGCTTTTGTGATTTTTGTTGTAGTGCGCCTGTATCTCGGCGTCTGTAGCGTCGGGGTTGAAGGCACGGTACATTTCCTTGACGTCGTTAGGCACGCTTATCGCGCCCGCTCCGCGCTCCTTCGTTCTCCCCATATGCTGCTTGCTCTGTGTGCTGTTGTATGCCGCCTGCTTGGCTGCCGCTGCATTCTTCTGAACCAGCTTGTCGAAGTTTGCGAGCTTGTAAGCGTCGAGCAGAGAGTTTCCCTTCTGCACAAGCTCGTAAAACTGCGGGTAGTTCTCCATCCCGGCAAGGTCGTTGAGCTCTCGGATATCGGGGTCGAGCTTGCCAATCTCCTGAAGCTGCTCGTCGATTTTGGCCTTGGCCTGAGCCTCGTCGGCTCTGCGCATGGCGCTCTCGGCCTTTTCCCTCGCCTCTCGCGCCTGCCTTACCTCCGGCAGGTCGTTTACCAGGGCGGTGTATTCCTCCTCGCTCAGGCCCGCCTGCTCCATCAGCTGGCTCTTTCGGGCGTCCCCTGCCTGCTGCATGTATGCGTCAAACTCGGCCTTCGAGCTTATGGGCTTGCCGGTGAAGGGATTTTTAAGCCCGCTGCTTTTAAAGGCCTCATCTATCGTGCGTTGGGCCTCCTCCTGTGCCTTGCGTATGGCGGCATCGCGCTCGGCCTCCGCCTTGCGTCTCGCGGCGGCGTAGGCCGCGTTCTGCTCGGGGGTCTGCTTTGCGCTCTCCTCATCTCCTGCGTCAGGCTCGGCGACCTCCTGCTCTTCTGCGCCTTGCGCCTGTTCCTCCGTGGCTTCTTCAGGCTCGGCGACCTCCTGAGCTTCTCCGCCTTCCACTCCGAACACTGCGCCGTAGTCGATATCATCCATGTGTTTTTGCTCCTTTCGGATTTTTACGCTTTTCCTGCGAATTTGAAAGTACTGCGGCTTACTTGTTGCCGCTTCTGAGATCCTTGCCGGTCTTCACAGTGCTCTTGCCCTTCTTGTTTTCCTGCGTGAAGGGAGCTCTGACGACCTGCGAGCCGGTGTTCTTGATGCTTCCGGCATATCCGCATTTCTTGTCTGCCATAGTGTGTCCTCCTTTCCTCGTGTTTTTATTCCCATACCGGGGCAATAAGCATAAGGGGAGCATCCGAACTCCGCCTCTGCCATGTTTTTTTGCCCTTTCTCTGCGTTATCGTCCTTGAAATACGTGAGTATTCCCGCGTCCTCTGCCTTGATTAAGGGCAAAAACTCAATGGCGGAGGTCTGCGATTTTTAAGTGAGAGCTGTGCGTTGCAGGCAAGGCTTTGCGATTGAGGAAGGCTGACGCCTTGTGATTGAGCAAAACGAAGCCTGCGGCGCTCAGATCCGCTTAAAAACGGGTTCGGATGCTCCCCTTATGCTTAACTCTGAATGTCCGCTCCGGGAAGCGGCGAGGCCGCCTGTGGCGGTGCTTGCGCAGCTGTTGCCGCGGCCTGCTGCATCGCGGCCGCTTGTGCCTGCTGCATTGCCGCCTGCTCCTGCTGGCGGCGCAGCTGCTCCTCAAGATAGGCCTTGGTCTCTCCCGCTCCGGGATAGTGTAAAAGCTCCATCTTCGACCAGAACAGGATCAGCGTCTGTATGCTGCTCGGGTCTCCGAAGGCGCCCGTGGAGAGGTTCATTCTCGTCTCCTGCCACATGGCCTCCCTGTTTGATGCCAGCGGCGCCGAGGTGTCGCAGGAGAAAAGGAATTGATCGTTCCAGCACCATTGCCCCGCCGCGTCCTTCTCCAAAAAGTCGTATCTGTTGAAGCTCTTGTACTGCGCGTTGCCGTATATGTCGTTTGATATCACCGGCCTCGGCTCATCCGCGTACGCAAGCTTGAACTTGAACATCGTCTCAAACAGCGCGGCGTATGCCGCGTTTTTCATGACCCTCTTGCTCTCAAGTCTGCCGGCGGACTGCGCCGCGGCAAACTCCTTTGCCTTGCCCGAGGTGGCCGTGTGATCCGCCCTCCCCTGGAAGCTGTCCGTTATGCCGATGACCTGCCGTGCCTCCTCGTACACCTGCGCAAGATACGCCATGTCCCGCTCGGTGTTGCCCTGAAGATCGTATACGCCTATCATGGCCTTCGCCGCGGGCGAGCCGGGGCGTATGACCTTCATGTCGTCGGCATCTACCTTGATGCTCGCCTCGTCCGGGAGCGTGATATAGCTGCCCGATTTTAAAAGCTTGTCGATTATCTTGGCCTCGATGCGGTTTGTGGTGTTCTGCTGGTCTGCGATCTTGTCAATGTCGCTGTCGCCCAGGAAGCGGCCGTATATGCTGACGTTCTTCTGCAATATGATTGGGAACACATCCGGCTTGTAAAACGGGATCTTCTCCGGCTCCTCTATGATCTCGACTGCGGGCAGGCCCATCTCGTCAAGCTCGCCGCTCATTTCGGCCCTCTGTATCATGCCGCCTATGCTGCTCCCGTCGCTGCGCATTATCGGCTCCGGCAGCTCCTCAAAGCCCTCCTCGCTTGCCTCCCAGCTCGTGCCGCCGCAGTAAGGGCAGGCTTTTCTGCTGCCTCTCATCGGTAAGGGCTCGTCCGGGATCTCGTCAAGCTCGCTCAATGCAGGCTCCACCGCTCCGCACTGCGTGCATCGTCTCAGCCGCCTCGCCTGGTAGTCCTCCAGGTCCTCAAGCTGTGTATCGCATACCCATGAGTAAAGCCCTATGCCGCCCTTGCCGTTGCGGTAGTAGGCCATATACTGCGTTACCATGTCGTCAGCCGGGGTCTCGTTTTGTCCCTTGACGTCCGGCTCCTGCTCTCCCTCCTCGCTCACGTCGACTCCGTAGCGCTGCTTTATGTATTCCTTCGTCTGCGGGATCTTCAGAATGATGTAATCCATGTCCTCAACGCCGGTGTAGACTCCGTCCTGGGGGATTATCTGCTTCGGGTGCAGCGTCGAAACCGCAAGCTCGCCTATCGTGTAGTGCGTCCTGTCGGTGTTGTCCCACTCGACCAGAAAGGCCGCGCCGCCCTGTATGGGCACGGTGCGCTCCATAACATCGTTTAATTGCTCAAACGGCATCCTGTCGAGCTCGTTTCTCAGCATATCCTCGATAAGCTTTGCCTTGTCCTCGTCCCGCTCGCGGCGGGCCGTGACCTTCGGCTGGGGTATGCTGCTGTCTGTCTGAGCCTCGATGAGCTCCGCGCAGATATTGCGGACGTGCACGGCCTGCGTTTTCCGCTCACCCTGCACGATGGGTCTCAGAGTCTTCTGCCCGGCGTAAAGCTCCTCGCGGCCGTCCATTTTGTCTATCTCCTCCTGATAGGCCGCTTCATTGGTCTGAAGCCTGTCCTGCCACAGGCGAAGCTTGTTTTTGTCGGTTTTCTTCATCTTCTCACCTCATGGGTCTGCCCCATTTTTTTATCAGCATCTCCCGCTCCGCGTTTGATGCGTTTTCATAGTCCTCCCACATGGATTTCGTCCATTTGCGTCCCTGTCCCTCCGAGGGCTCTGATATGTATTCCTGCTGAGGCCGTATGTGCTGCGTTATCGCCAGCGCCATAACGCAGTCGTCGTGCGCTCCCGGCTCGGCCTCCGCCCGGAGATTCTCTGGGTTTCGCACGAAGGACAGCATTTCAAGCAGCGTCGTCTCATCGTTTATGCTGCCTATGTCCTCCCTCGCCGCCTTTATCAGCTCCGCGATGATCACGGGCCTCGTTTTGCCGTTTGTCAAGAAGCCGTAGCTCTGCTTTGGCTTGTGCGTGTAGTCGTCTATAGTCTCGCGGACGTATTGTCTGGGATATCCCAGCCGCTCAAGCTCCATTACCGGGTATGTCGAAAAGTTTGTTTCGATGCCTATGAGCGCCGTGTTGTAGTATCGTCCCAGGCAGTAGAGCTGATGTGCGAACACGTCCTCGTCAAACTGCCCGCGCAGCACCGCGACCTGCTCGCCCGTGCGGTTATCCATAACGTGCGCGACGAAGAAATCGCTGCCCTCGCCCGCCGTGTCCGCTCCGATTACATAAGGCGCTCCCGCCTCCGGCGCCTTGTATATGCTGACGCAGCCACTCCTATCGGCTGTCCATCGGATATCCGATATCCTCAGTCCGTTGTAGTCGTATTCGAAAAGCCCGGTGCTCTCGGGTGCTTTCAGCTCCCGAAGCCTCCTGCTTATGGCCCTGCCGTCGAACACCGTCTTGCCGGTCACACCCCACATTCCCAGGCAGTAGACCTGATAGTAATACTCGTCCGTCTCCTTGAAGCTCTCCAGCGTCCGTATGGCCGCCGCGTCCAGGAAGCGGTTGTCCCTGTAGGTGCTCTCGTGCACCCTCGCCCGGGGATCCCTCCGGTCGAAGAAGCGCTTCTTTAGCCAGTGCTGTATGCTGATGGGGTTAAAGGTCAGGATGATCTGCTGGTATTCACGCGTCTTGCCGCGCAGTCGGATGTCGAGCTGGTTAAAGTCGCCCTCCAAGAGCTCGCTGGCCTCCTCTATCCAGATGCCCGTGATGTTGTAGATGGATTTAAGCTTCTCAACGTCGTCGAGTCCCGCGAAGATGATCTCGCTGCCGTTTCGGAAGGAGATCGTCAGATCCGACTTGTTCGGCTTGTATCCGCTGTCCGGATAGAACTCCGCCAGCTGTCCCAGAAGCTGCTTGAAGCAGCTCTCGCGCAGCGTCCTCGCTACCTTGCGGCATACAAGAATGCGGTGACCCGGCTCGTTGACCGCTCGCTCCAGCACCTTGCGTCCGGCAAAGATGGATTTGCCGCTGCCGCCGCCGCCCTTCAGCACAAGATAGCGGTGACGGTCGGCAAACAGGGGCAGGAAGGTCTCGTTGCTGGTCTGCCGCAGCCCCTCGTACCATGTAACGATGTCGTAGAGCCTGTCGATCTCCTCGCGGCTCATAGCCTCCAGCTCAGAGGCCGTCCACTTCGTCTTCATCGTCCTCGTTCTCCCCGTCGTCGGCCCGCAGCATTGCAAGCTTCTCATGGTAGGTGGCGGCGTGCTTCATGCTCTCGCGGGTGTCCCTGCCCAGCTCAACCTCCTGCTTCTGCTTCCAGCCGAAATTGTTCTGCAGGTTGAAAATAATGCCGCTGTCGCCCTTGCCCGAGCCCAGCTGAGAGCACAGGTAGGCCTCTATCTCGTTTTTTGCCGCCGCGCAGATGTCCGCGTAGTCCTCGTGCCGTGAGTATTCGTTGAAGGTGTCCCGGTGCATATGCAGATAGCCGCACAGCCCGGAAACGGACGGCCTTTGAAAATATTCGATCACCGTGGCGTCCTCGCCCAAGGCGTTTTTTACAGGCTCCCATCGGTAGATATCCTTGCCGGCATCGTCTGTTCCGATGCACACCTTTTCCTTGAGCGCCTTCTCGCGGCTTATTGCCGCAAAGTATTTATTCACGCCTCTTTTAAAGGCCGCAGGACTGTATTTCTTCGGCCGGCCGGCTATGCTCCTGCTCATAAAAAAACACTCCCTTTGATTTATATTCTAAACCAAAGGGACCGCTCATTTTTACGAACTTTTATTTTTTCTTTTTGAACCATTTCTCATTGAATTTCCTACGAAAATCGTACATTCGGCTCGGCGAAACATGGTGCACGTTGCACACCTGCTGTATTGATTTCTCCGTCGTCATAAGCTCAAAAAGCGCAGCGGAATACTCGCCTGCGCATTCATCGCACAGACGCTGTATTTTATCCTGCTCCCATTTCGGACGATCTGCATAGTTTAAGCATATCGCACGCACGAGCATTTGCTTTTTCTTCGGCAGCTTTACGCCCTGAAGCTTTTTGTACGCCGTTTTCCTCGCCGCCTTTCAATGTATCGCGCGCATATTGCGCGCCTTGCCGTGTCGGAAAAGCTATTTTCTCGGGTGCATAACGACCCTGCCGCCCTTGACTATGGGCTTTTTGTCCAAAACCGCCCTCAGATATGCCGAGGCCGCGCCGTAGTCCTCATCGATGTAAGTGTATTTCTCCTTCACCGTCGCGCCCTTCGGCGTTTTGATCTCAAAATCCGATACCGGAACAGGCTCGGTGTATATCGGCTTGTCCAGTCCGCGTGAGCAGCTCCACTTCTTTTCGTTCGGAGTCCTCGAACCGTTCTTGATTATGTACTTGGCTAAATCGGTGTGGTCCGTGCGGCCGTCGAGGATCTCATAGCGCAGCTCTTCCGCGGGCCAGTAGCGGCAGATAAGCTCATAGTCCACCCTATCCATGATGATGTGATGGTGAAGCCGTACCTTTTCTCCGGTTTTCGATGATGTTTCGGAGGTGCACAGGATCCAGCGCAGCTTCTTTCCCGTAGCCTTCCTGTATGCCCTGCCGAGATTTCTCAAAAACCTTGCCGCTTCCTTTTTAGCGTCCTGAACCGACTGCGGCAGACGGATATCCGAATACTTCAGCGTGAGGAATAACGCGCCTGTGCCGAAGTTGCAGTTTATGCTCCTTGCCAACTGCCTTTCGGCCGCCTTTTCGTTCTGCTTGATTTTTTTCAGCGAAGTCGCCCCGGCTTTTCTCGGTGCACGTTTGCGGCCGGGCTGACTCCCGACCGTCATACGGCACCGCCTGATCTCGATAACATTGCCCGATATAATGTTGTATTCCATAATCTTTACCATGTTTTATCCTTTGCCGTAAACTTAGGCGATAAAAGGTCCAATCAGAAACGCGTGTGCGCGTTTATATATAATGTAGAAGCGCTGCCGGAGGGTGCGGTGGTCAAGAGAAAAGGAAGCAAAATATCAATAGAAGGAAAAGAGGCAAAGATCAAGAGAATTGATTTGCCCTCCGGCAGCGTCCGCCTGTGTGTATTTTGTGTGCCCTGCCGCCCGGCGGACAGCGGCAGAGTGGGATATATAGCCTTTCGGCTCAGATATGCGCACTCTGTCGACTGCACATATCTCAACCGGCCGCCCCGTTAAGGGGCGGCATCGGCTTTTTTCTTTTTGGCGAGAGTCTTTTTGCGCTTGGCGCTTGCTATCATGTGTCCCGCGGCCTCGCGGCTGACACCCTGCATGGCAAGCTTCCTTTCTATCGTGCCGCCGAAGCAGGCCGAGGTGTATTCCCCGTACGACATGCCCAGCGTCTTGGCCTCCAGCGCTACCTCGGAAAGCTCCTTGCCGCCGAGATCGAACAGCAGGCCAGTACGGCGAGGCCGAGTGTAATGCCTTTCCTCGGCCTGCGGCTTCTTGTTCGGCGTGTATCTGTACCGTCCGGCATTGGCCGCCTCCATTCTCTCCCTGGCGCGCTTCTTCGCGCATGCCGGGCAGTATTTGCGGTTGCGCCCTCCCGGAGTCAGGCCGCCGCAGGCCTCGCAGCGGATCATCGGCGCGTCAAGTGGAGTCGCGGCTCTTTGACGCTCTTCCCGCTTTTTTCGTGCGGTCTCGCGCTTATACTCGCGCTCCCGCTCGGCGCGGCAGCGCGGGCAGTATATCTGCCGCGAGGAATTTCTGACCGCGGGCTTGCCGCAGTAAATGCAGTTGAAATATTCAGGCATTTTTCCTGACCTTTCCCGGCCAGAAGCTGCTGCACCAGCCGTTTGCCCTGCAATTCTCGCCGCGCATGCAGCATACGTCGCAGCACCAGTCGTAATAGGTGTTCTCGCTCCGGCGGCATATCTCGCGCACGGCGTACCGGAAGCGCTCCGTGAGCCGCTTCTGCTCGGCCTCCTGCCGCTCAAGCCTTTGCAGCAGGCTTATACCCTCCCGGCACAGCTCCGTGTGCTCATCCATCGGCACCGCGTTAAGCCTCCGTATAAGCCACAGGCGCAGCTTTTCAATAAGCTTTTTCATATCTGTACCCCTATACGATCGGCAAGCTGGTGTAACCGACCAACTATGTTATCCAAAATTTTATTTGTACCTATAAGCGCAGCTTCAAGCGTATCTTCTCCCGGCGTATCGAGCTCGGCCGTGTTTATGCCAAATGTTTGTGCTTCTATAGCACTTAACACAACGTTAATTTCGCATACCGCCTTGTAATTAGTACCCGTAATATTTTTTATAGTATCTCTGGGCGCAACGGCTGGCATAGGTGCGCAACTCATTTCGTTTGCTCTTTCAAAATTCATGTTTCTTTCCTTTCTGCGTAGCTGCAATAATCCTCGGGCGTGATATACATACCGCTTGCCGGACATATTTTAAAACCCTTGAAATCAAACACGTTTCTGTCGAAATGCTCGCAGTCCTTGCAGCGCACCACCGGCGCGACATCAGCGGCGGGCGCAGCGGTCAAGACGTGTCGGATAAGCCTTTTGGCTGTCGCGGCCGTAACGGCATATCGTTCGTCATTCGGGTCGTCCGGTCGAACCAGCGCAAGCGCCGCTTCGCGGTCTATGTACTCAGTCATCTTCGCTCTCCTTTCCGCTAAGCCACGCACGCAGCTTGTGCGCGCACGAAACGCACAGCTCGTAGTTGTTGTCGCTTACCTCCATAAACCGCCGCACTCCTGCGTAAGTCACGGAACTCATTGGGTTTATCTCCGCGCCGCAGCGGTCACAGATCAGTTTTGTCGCCATCTTTCCTTACCTCCAATGCTTTTTCCGCTTCCTCGCGGGTGAGGAATACGGTCTTACCAAAATCGGAAAACCGATAAAACCTTGGGGCCATTGGCGTGTATTGTACTGCAATGCACCATCCGTCAGTGTTCGTTTCGATCCATTTTGCCACCATCGGCAATATGGTCTTTTCCCCGTGGAATCCGTACACAACATCGCCCACCTTACACGGCAGCACCACCACGCGCCATTCTCAACGGGTATCCACCGCCCATGCACCACCTGCTCATAGCCCAGCTGTACCGCCATGCGCTTGAATTCGCTTCTTGTAGGCTTGTGAATGATATCAGCCATTGTCAGTCCTCCTTCTCGCACCATTTCGGGCGCTCTATCTTTTCGGGCAGCAGTCTCTGCGTGGGGTTTCCTATAACGCGGCCGTTCCCCCAGGGCGGCGCCAGCGGCGCAAAGCACCGTGCCGCCGTGTACCCGCTCCGAAAGCGCTCAAATCCAAGGTATTCGCACCCTTCGCAGCTACCCATTGAGCGCCCCCTGCATCTTGTCAACCAAGGCGCGTACCGCCACGGTGAGCTTCTGCGCCGTGTCGGGATCTGATGCCCTGACCTTCAAAAGACTGCCGTGCAGCTTGTTGAAATCCTCCTGCACCTGCTCGAATATCTGCTTGAAAACTGCCGTGTTCGGGTCAGCCAGTGTCTGAGATTTTTTGAGCTTCTCAAGCTCGGCGGCCGAAGCCGCGGCCTTTTCCTCCGCATTCTTTATTTTTGCCTTTAGCTTCTCTGCCTTGAGCCCTGCCTCGGAAAGCTCGTTTTTGACCTTCGCCATCTTCTCGGCCCACTCGGCGTCGTTCTTGGCTCGTGCGGCAGTGACGGCCTCCTCGACTGCCTTTTCGTCGACCTCGACGGCCACCTCCACCGGACGCTCTCTCAGCTCGGAGAGCTCCTTCTCCGCCGCGGCCTTCTGCGCCTCGGCGTTGCCGAGCTTCTCCCGCAAAAGATGCAGCTCCTGCTTTGCCTTCTGATACTGCTCGTCGGCCCTTGCCGCCCCGTCGGCAGCCTGCTGCACCTGCTCCTCGGCCTTTGCCGCGCGTTGCTCGGCCTCGTCACGCTGCTTTATAAGCTCGTCGAGCTCGCGGGCCGACATGTGCTCAACATCGTGCTCCAAAGCAAACTCCTCGCGCTCGTCCTCAGGCACTGCAAGCAGCCGCAAGGCATTGGAAATACTCAAATTATTCAACGTTGGGTAATTTGATTCGGCCCCGAAAAGACTTGTTTGCGCAGCGCCGTATTTCTTGTAAAGCGTCATAAGCCGTCCGGCGCTCGATCTTGAAAACTCCGTCTGCTCCTTCAGGTACGCAAGCCACTGCCCGTGCTCTAACATTTCCTTTGCCTCCGTGAGCCTCCGGCCGATCTCTATGCCGAACCACACGGTCATTGTCTTGGCCTGCTGTGTCAGGCCGCGTATCTCCGCCCCGATAATATCCGGCGTCCGTTGGGTCTGTATATCGTTCATGCTGCATTCTCCTTCTTGGTGTGTTTCTTTTTGGCGGCCTCTCGCCGCTGTTCGGCAAACCACGGCGCGAGGATCTCTTTCTCCCAACGATCGCAGAAGTCCAAAACCTTTTGCGGTATCTTGTGGCTGTGCTGCTTGTGCTCGCCGTGATGCTCGTTGCCGTAGCCGTGCAGCTGGATGCGGCGCGGCTTGTCGCCTCTCAAGTTTTCATTCAGGGTGTAATAGCTCCGCTCAGGGCGGCGGTAATGCCGAACGAAGAATATCGGAGTTCCGCTGAGGTGACTTCGGCCGAAGCCTCCGACGCAATGCCGGAGGGTCTTGCCCTCGGCAATGAGATCAAGGTTTGATGCGGGGCAAACTATGCAAAGCTCACCGTCTGTCCACTCAAGCGGCGCGTATTCCTGTTTAAGCCGCAGAAAATTTGCCTCCAGCTTCGGGTCTTCGCTGTTCTGTATCTGTGCGGCCAGCTGGTCATGCGCCGCAAGTATATCCCTCGGCCACAGCTCCTCGTATGTGAAGGCCCCGAGCTGCCCCGGCTGATCGTACAGCATTTTTCGGTAGTCTATAAGCAGTCGTACCGTGTAGTGGGGAGCCCGCTCAGGCTGTTTCGCGCCGTATTTATACAGATCGCTTATCAGCAGGGTATCTTCTCCGCAGATGTAATTGTCGGCGATTTCATAGATGTTGTTGCCTCCGAAAAACTCAACGGCATCCCAAAACTGTGCCGGGGATATTGTTTCACAAAAGCTCGAGTAGTTCTGCCAAACGCTTAGATCGTCCGCCGTCCAGTTTAATTCCCTTGCCTCGCGATATTCGTTTTTGCTCATGCCGAGCATCTCGTGCGGCTTAGACTTTTGCCAATCGACGCAGGTCAGCGCGCCTTTTGCCGTGGCCGGGAGCGTTTGGTACATCGAACTGTGCTGATTTGCTGCATTAGATATCTCGCCATCGATGGAGGAAACAACAAAACGGTGCATTCCCGTCTTCATCAGGTTTTCAACCGGCTTGTGTGTTCGCCAAAAATCAAGATATACATACGGCCATTTGCCGCCGGCAGAAAGATATTCGTCTAGGCCGGTCTTCTCGGCGCTTGTGCCCTCGAAGCTGCCGTAAGTAAGCGGGAGCCATTCAACACCGAAGCACCTGCCACAGCAGGCATCGTAGGTGTAGAACATTTTCTGCATCGGATCCGATTTCTGCTTTACTCGCTGCCATGTGCCCGTATTTCTCTCGCAGGTTATGAACTGCCCCTTACGCGATTGTGTATAGCAGCGCAGAAAGCCTCTTTCGGTAAGCACCGCGGCATCGCGTGGGAGAATATACTCATCCGAAACGCCGTCGGCATCGATGCTGCACCCGGCAAGCCATGTGACGATTGCGGCGAGGTCTCCGACAAATTCAATGCTGGCGAATAGCCTCTGATACGTTCGGCCGGTTTTGAGTGCACCGTACTTTACAAACGTTGCATCCTCGCCGCACATCGGGCAGTTTCCCTGATCTCCCTCTGTGATCTCGATGCGCTGGTTTCCATCATCGATATCCTCCGTCCAGCCGGGATAAAGGCTCTCATCGTCGCCGATGAACATAAGCGGACCGCTCATATTGTTGTGGCTGTGCCAGCCCGCATAGAAGTCTTCTCCGCAGAATGTGCAGTGGCACAGTGCGCCCCACCGGCGTTTTTTGCTCTTTTGCGCTCTGTCGAAGTCCTCCGGAGTCATGATCTCCTGCCATTCGGTCTGCCCGGTTTCCACGCTTACGCGTTTGAAGCTTATGAAGCTCGGGTGCAGCTCCGGGCACTCCATTGCAACCTTCAGAACTTCGTGCGGCGGCTGCGTAGGCAAAATCCGGATTATCTCGTTGTCCGTCATAGTTCCGCCTCACAGGAAGTCCGAGAGGTCTATGACCTCGCCGCTATGCTTTTCACCGGCGGCGGGCAGACCGTAAAACTCACGGATAATGCCCTCGGCAACCTTCGGGGATACATACGCAAAGCTGCCTTGCTTATGCTTATCCGCGTAAGCCTTGATCTTTTTCTCGCAGTTTGTAAGGCTCATGTCGGCGTTATCCAAATCCGCGCTGACGAGCTCCGCGCAATACGAGTCTGTGCAGATGTCCTTCAGCTGCTCGCCGACGACCCAGGGCGCAGAGTTCTCTGGGAGCTTTGCCTGCTGGGCCTCGATCTTTGCAAGGCATTCACTCATCCCCCGCGCACCTCCCGGCCTTGAATGCATGCAGGCTCGCCTCGGCGCAGACCTGACAGCGCGATAGCAGCTTTTTCAATACCTCGGCCTGAATGTGGCATTTTAGCCCCAGGTCAACGCCCGCTCCGGCGCTGGAGCAGATAACGCGCAGAGAGCCGACAGCGCCGTTTTCGTCCGGCTCGAACATGCTCGCCTGCGCCGAGTCCACGCTCGGCGTGAAGGTGAACGTAAGCGGATAACCGCCGTCGTCGATGGCAAGCTCGAAGTCCGTGTTCTCCTTCGTGAATTTCTCAAGCTCCCTTTTTGCGCTATCATAGTCCAAAAGCGCCTCTTGAATGTACTTGTTCATAATTCCTCCTATTGTGTTTGCGGAGGATCCGTGTTATTCTTAAGTCACAGCTCCTCTCGGGTTTGGATTTACTTAACCGTGGCACGGCTTTGGTCGGTGGTGCCGCGGTTATTTTTTGCTTTTATGTGGTATGTTGCGCCCCATGCTTTCCGGGCGCATTTTTCGCATCTTGCGTTCTTCAGCTGCCCCGGCAGCTCTTCGAGGTCATAGCCCTGGGTCATATCCGCAGCGCATGCAAAGCATAAATACAGTGTTCTTTCCATGTCATTTTCTCTCCTGCAGCAGATCTATAGTGCGCAGCATGCCGTGTACATAGAAAAATTCGGTCTCGCTCAGCTCTTTTTTTTCCGTTATGGACTTGTCCAGCATATCCAGCACCCGGTCTATGGCATGCAGAACATGCAGCGTCTTGGCGTTCCAGCCGAGGGCGAAGGCTATCGCAACGGCCGCTATGCATATGATTATCTTCATTGGTAGTCCTCCCTGAATGTATTTTTCGTTCCGCCGAAGCCGGACCAGAACTTGATCCCCGGCTCCCACGGTCTGGCCTCGCCGTTTTTGATGCCGTACCAGTTGGATAAAACCTCTCTCGCGGCCTGCGTGTATATGTCCTTCGGCCGTCTGCTCGGATCATACCCGTATATCTGCCCCGGCTGAGCACAAACGCCCTGTATCGTGTCCGGAAAGCTGTACATACCGCCTGAATAATCTACGCGGTTGCATATAGCCATGCCCACTTTAAGCATATCGCCGTATTCATTTTCATAGCATTCGCCGCTCATTGCCTGTGCCATCGCCAATATCTCTGCCTCCGTCGGCTGCGGCATGTGCTTCACCGTAACCGTGCACAGCCCTTCGGCGTTCATCTCCGGCGCAGGAATGTGCTGCTCTTCCTCCGGCTTGCTCAGCGCAAGGGCTATAAGTATCAGCAGCGCAAGGCATGTCATGCACAGCAGCGTGATCATCACCGTGTATCTGTCCCTCACTGCCGTCTCCTTTTCGCGCATTCCCGCTCCGCTGCGTCGGCGAATATCTCAAGTCCGCGATAAATGCCGTAGATTATAGCCAGAATTGCGGCGCATATCCAAACAAAAATGCCTATGTTCATTTCTCTTCCTCCTCAATTTCAATATCCTCCATCGGAACAAGCTTAGTAATTCCCTTGTATTTAATCTCGGCAAGATTGCCTTCAATGCCGATCCTGCATATAACACATCGTGTGCCGTGCCACCGGCCCACAAGCTGCCTCGGCCATCTCCCCATGCCGTCACCTCAGTATGGCAGCGCCGCCGCATCGAGGATAAAGAATGCACCGTACTGCTCCGGCTCTGCGCCGGTCTCCTCCTCCAGCTCGCGCAGCTCGTCCTCATCCAGGTAGTTCTTGCCGAACTGCCTCACGAATTCGTCAACGCTCCAGCCCTGCTCGCGCATCGCCTTCTTCTGTCCGTAGCGGTGCAGCTCGTCCCTCGTCTCGGCGCACTGGTGCGCCGCTCTGGGGCCGTATTCGTGGCACTCGTGGTGGCACAGGTCGACTACCAGGCCGTATTTCTCGCTCTTTTTCCGCAGACCGCCGCCAAAAATGTGGTGACGGTCCAGCGGATCGGAGCTTCCGTTTCTTCCGCAAAGGAAGCATTCTCTCATGTTTTCCTCTCCTTACTGCGCCTCCGGCTGTCCGTAGCGCGCATAGTATTCCTCGGGATGGTTTCTGTAGTAGTCGTTGACGGTCTGGGCGATCCGCTCTGTCCAGACTCTGCGGCAGTATGCCAGCTGCTCCGGCGTCAGGCTCTCAAGCGGAACCGCCTCCGCGCCGTCTATCTCTACCATGCAGCAATATGTAAGCTCTTTTCTCTTTGCCATGTTTTCCTCCCTTCTTATTGCCTTCCCCTTGCGTAAGGGAAGTGATTGGATTGGCTCCCCTGCGTAAGGGGAGCTGTCAGCAAAGCTGACTGAGGGGTCACCGCCGGCTGATGAGGTGAAATTGCCTTCCCCTTGTGTGAAAGCTGTTGTCCTTGCCTTCCCCTTGAGGGGAAGGTGTCAGACGCAGGCTGACGGATGAGGTGATAAAAGTCTATTCCCCGCCCGGCAAGTCCTATGACGCCCTGCGCTCGATGATATCCTGCGCCATGACCATGCCGTCGCCAACGGCTATCCACAGCGCCCGCTGCTCGTCGTTCATTTTTCCGAACAGCTCAACGAGCTTGTCGTTCTGCTTATTTTCGTTTTCGTTCATAGCTTTTCTCCTTTCTTGCGAATGGCTTCTGTAGTTGCTATAATCTCCTCGAAAGGAGGTGTTTTCGTGTTTGATAATGAGCCCTGGCATCCCGACCAGCTTGAGGACTACAAGCGCCTGACCACCGATGCCGAGCGCCTGCGCTTCTTTGAGTGCAACGGCGTTGACCCCGATCACATGGCCGAATGGCGGCGCTTAATGTTTCCTCAGCCGCCGAAGCCGGAGCCTGAGCCACCTGCTTCTGCCGAGAAGCCAAAGCAGGAGCCCGTCTGGTATAAGTCTCCGGGCTTTTGGGTCGGCGTCATCGGCGCTGCCGCCGGCGTCATCGCCCTGTTCAGGTAAGTACAAGGCGCATTTTCGTTTTCTGTCGCCGGCGTCGGCCTTGCGTATCATGCACACGATGCGCCCCGTCGGGATATATTCGCCATACTGCTCACCATACCCTTTGTTTTTCATGAACAGCTCCTTGTGCCTCGCGCAGCTCTCGCAGGCGCGGACGTGTGCAGCTCCGCAGGCCTTGTCCGAGCCCCAGACCGCGCCGCCGTATTTGCGGCACAGGCCTTGCCCGTAATACCTCTTTCCGAAGTCCTTATCTCCGATCCTTGAGTCTACATATGCTTCTTCGTAATACAGGCAGTCTTTGCACAGCATCCCCTCACCTCCTCTCGCTCACGAATTGTTTAACTACTAAACAGTATAGTTTGAAAATCGAACATTGCCAAGCCTAAAATGTTTAATTGCTAAACTTTTTTCTTGACGATGTTTCACACGTGTGGTATTTTAATGATTGCAAGGAGGTGTTTTTTTGACTATTGGCGAAAGAATAAAAGCTGTCAGGACGGACAAAAAGCTTACTCTCGAAAAGTTCGGAGAAAAAATCGGCATAAAAAAATCGTCTTTATCTCAAATAGAGAATGGTAAAGTCAATGTCACAGACAGAGTTATTAAATCCATATGCCGTGAGTTCAACGTTAACGAGCACTGGCTTCTCACCGGCGAGGGAGATATGTTCCTCAGGCTTTCCCGCAATGACGAGATTGCCGCCTATGTCGCCCGCGTCATGAAGGATGAAGATGCATATTATCAGCAGAAAATGTTGGCTTTTCTTACGAAGCTTTCTCCTGAAATGGTTCAAAAATTAATTGAAGTCGCCGAAGATATCCTCTCCGAAACAAAAAAAGAGCAGAAAGATTAAACTTTCTGCTCTTTTTTGTTGCATATTGGAACATAATATGATATTAATTTGTATATGCAATGGTGTTTTTTGCCGTTGAATATTATGGAGAGGTGTTATTTATGAAAGAGAAACTCGGTGCTTCCCTCGGAATGTTCGGAGTCATTCTGTGGGAGCTTGTGCTTCTCGTCATTTGCTTCATGCCGTTTATGATCCTCGGTTTCCCGTTTTGGCTTGCGGTCATCGTGGTCATTCTGATGAATGTCCTCCCTGTCCTCGGCGGCGCCGTCTCGCTCGGCCTGTACATTTGGGCGTTTGTCGTTGCTTTAAAAATGCCCTCAAGTGCGCTTGTTATTGCATTTTACGTCTGCTTTGCGCTGTATGTTATCGTTGCAGTGTATAAGCTGTTGATAGTCAATCTCGGCAGATAAGGGGATTAATATGATAGACCTTGATGAGAAGCAGACCACGACCGGCATTATATATATTCACTGCCTTGATAAAATTAAAGAGCTCTCTGCCGATTATAGCCATGCCGACGCTCTGGACTACTGTGCCGCGGAAGCGTCCTGTGCTCTTTTCTGCTTGACCGATGCCGTTCTAAGTTTGGCCGGAGTAGATAGCCGCGTCACTTGCGAAACAATGTATTCTGTAATATCCGGATATCGTGATTATTTCGAGCTTGTATACAATAACGATTTTGACCGTGTTGTTTCCGAGCACCTGAACACTTACTCTGACTGTCTGCATGACCGCTATTCTCCGCCGTGCTTTTATAATAACGGCGTAGCCCACGACCCCTCCGAGCCGACCGCCGCATTACTTGATACTCTTGCCGATTATCTGCTGTTTGCGCTTTGGAATGATAGCACATTTCGCCGCGGCAGTTCCGCGCCGTCTGTGACGGCACTCGAAATGCACGGTTTTCGTGAGTTTTTTATGGGGAGAATTCAGCCGCTCGTAATGTGGTATTTTGATTTCCTGGTGCAGGTGTTCTCGGACGAGCTCTGCGCAGAGGCTGAAGGCAACGGCAATAAACCCAACCCCGCTCCCGTTCCGCCTGCCGCCGCAGAGAGCAAACGGCCGAATAAACCGAAGCGTAAGATAAAGCTATTCCCGAGACTGTCCAAGCTGCTCGCAAAGATCGACGATCCCGGCATAGTCGTTTTTGGCGTACTTGCGGCGTTGGTTTTGATATTCGTTTTTGTGCAGATCATTTCCGGCGGTGCCGGAAACGATCGAGCTCAACCCGCACCTACCGCAGAGATCACGCAGCCGCCACGAGAAACACTCACGCCAGTGTATATATTCAACGGTAAGATGCTGAAAAGCCCAATGTACGAAAGCCTTTGCCCGCTAACCGTTTCTGTGCGTGGAGATGAGGGATACTATGTTTATCTCGATTATCAATATGCTCCCGCTGATTCGCGTACTGAAAGAAGAAAGCTCCCTACCGCAACAAAAACTAACCCTGATGTGGGCTTTTATGTTGCACCCGGCAGCTCTGTGAGTATTGATGTACCGATAGGCGTTTACAAGCTTTATTACGCCTGCGGTGAAACATGGTACGGGCCGCGGGATTTATTTGGTGAAGATACGACTTACTCGTCCTCTTCCGAGCTTTTGAAGTTTTACGATGATGGAACTTATTACATGGGGCATACTTTGGAGCTTTGGAGGCAAAGCGGAGGAAACTTTAACACGCATTCTATAGATGAATCGGATTTTCCCGGCTGATGCAAAAGGAGCTCTTGCTATGGATAACGAAACTATGGATAAGATACGCGAGCGCATTATCAGGTATGTCGATGAGTACGGCTGGAACTGGGTCACGGTCAGGAAGCAGATAAATGCTTACTTCGGAACGGCTCTGTCCGCAGAACAGCTCCGCAAATTATATAAGCTTAGCAAAGCGGCGAGGGTTTGAACCCTCGCCGCTTTTTCATTGGTCTATGAGCCAGCCGTAATCCTGCCGGCAGTCGATCACATATTCGATGTAAACCGTATCGTCCTTGATCTGAAAGATAAGCATATATCGTTTTTCGAAAACAAGCTGTCTGTATGCGCAGCGCGGGAGGTATTCCCCGCTCAGCCATTGGCAGCGCTGCGGCATCGTCTCAAGCGAGCCTGCCGCTTTCCTGAACCCGGCCGCAAGCCTCTCGGCGGCGGGGCGGCTCACCCTCGCAAGGAAAGCGGCATGCGTCACCAGTTGCTTTTTCGCCTGCTCGGAAATGACGACCTTATATTTCTCCATCGGCGGCCCTCCCGATGGCGTCGAGCATAAGCCGCTCTACCTCGTCCGCGGAGTATCCCGCGGCTCCGTTGAGTCTGTCCTCCTCAACGCGCAGCAGCTCCTCGCGCAGCAGGAGCATTTTCTCTCGCCGGTTATACGTTTCCATGTCCATAACAACAAGGTCTCCCTCGCCGTTTTTGGTCAGAAACACCGGCTGAGCCGTTTTCCTGCACATTTCCGCTATCTCGTTATAGTTTTGCCTTATGGCGGCCGATGGTCTTATGTTCATTGTCTCTTACCTCCATAGTATTATTATGATTATATTATACTATCATGTGCCTACATTGTCAACGGCAGCAGGTGAAATCCTGCCGCTTTTTCATTCCCGGCAGTGCAGCGCGAATATGTATATTGTCTGCACATCCTCCGGCGGCATAGTCTCAAGCATGCCGCATATTAATTTTATCAGCTCTTCCCTTTCCATCGTCATTCCTCCCAGTAAAACAATGTTTCAACGTTCACATTCAGTGCCTTCGATAATTGCATGACCGTGTAAATGCTCGGCATCCTCCTTTCCGTCTCAATGTCCGATATGGTCTGCTGTGAAGCTCCGGCCAGCTCCGCAAGCTGCTGCTGGCTTAAGTGTCTCTTTTGCCGTATTTCTCTTAGCCTGTTCCTTAGTGTCAAATCCTGTACCTCTTGTTTCTATTATGTAATAATTTCAGCTTTTTGGATAGCCTTTACTGCTATCTCGGTAAAAAATTATTGCCCATATTGCATTATGACGGTAGACAAGCGCCCAAATGCATGGTATCTTTGCCCAAGAGGTGGTTTTTATGAAAATAGCAGCGGCATATCTGCGTGTCTCCACTGAGGAGCAGGACGAGTATTCGCTTGGCAGTCAGTTGAAGCTCATCCGCGAGTATGCCAATAAGAACGACTATATCGTTCCCGACGAGCTCGTTTTTGTTGACGACGGCATTTCCGGCCGGACTGTCAGAAAGCGCACGGCGTTTCAGACTATGATAGCCAGGGCAAAGGAAAAGGACCGCCAGTTTGAGGCGATCCTTTTGTGGAAGTTCTCCCGCTTTGCCCGTAATCAAGAGGAGAGCATTGTGTATAAAACGGCTCTGCGCAAGCTCGGCGTGTCCGTCGTGTCCATCTCCGAGCCGCTCCCGGAGGGACCGTTTGCGTCGCTGATCGAACGGATAATTGAGTGGATGGATGAATTTTATTCTATTCGCCTCTCCGGCGAGGTCAAGCGCGGCATGCTCGAAAAGGCCTCGCGCGGCGAGCCCGTGTCCATAGCGCCCTTCGGCTATTGCCTTGAGGACGGGAAGTTGCTCCCCTCTGCCGACTCCGCCGTTGTGCAGGGCGTGTTTGCCGATTATGCCTCCGGCACTCCCATGCGCGTCATTGCCGGGCAGCTTGCCGACCGGGGAATACGCACCCGGCGCGGCAATGCTCCCGATAACCGGTTTGTGGAGTACATGCTCAATAATCCGGCCTACATCGGCAAGATACGCTGGTCGAAGGACGGCCGCGCCGCCTCCCTGCGCGATTACGATAACGAGAATATCTTGATCTACGACGGCAACCACGAGCCGATAATCGATCTTGAGCTATGGAACACTGTGCAGAAGCGGCTTGAGGAGACCAAAAAGAAATACAGGCGCTACGCCCGTAAAAACGAGCAAGTGTCTTATATGCTCAAGGGGCTTGTGAGATGCTCGTCCTGCGGCTCGACCCTTGTCATGCAGTCCACGGCATGTCCATCCTTGCAGTGTCACAGCTATGCCCGCGGCGTGTGCAAAACGTCTCATTCCATTTCGGTCGCAAAGGCAAACAATGCCGTCATTGCCGCGCTTGAAAACGCCGTGGAGACTCAAAGCTTCAATATTGAAGCTCCCGCTCGTATGACGGCCGCTCGCGGCACGGATTACGATAAGCTCATCCGCACAGAGCAAAGGAAGCTCGAGCGCGTGAAGGAGGCTTATGAAAACGGGATAGACACTCTCGCCGAATACGCCGAGAAAAAGCGCAAGGTTCTCGCCGCCATAGCCCGTCTCGAGTCCGAGGCGGCCGGGGAGCAGCCCGCTCCGGTTTTCGATGCCGCAGCCTACGCAAAGCGCGTTGCAAATGTGCTCGTGCAGGTCAGGGATCCGAGCCTGTCCGAGCAGTCAAAGAACGATGTTCTCCGCTCAATACTGTCGAAAATCGTCTATGACAAAGCATCTCAGCGCCTGGTTCTCTATTTTTATGCCTGATTTTCTTAGCTTTTTCTTATCATCGGTTTTCGCCGTTTAGTCCGCCATATTGGCTAATTATAAATTTTGCCAACGCCGGATTGGGGCGAGATATCTTAACGGGATATTGCAGCTTTTTCTGATAAATAAACATACTCAGCCCTCCGTTTTTGCGCAGTAATCCCATGGCCAGGGATTCTTAATCCAAGTGTAGCTCTGAGCCTGAAGAAGATCGCTGTGCGTCAGCGGACCGTAGAGCTTCACATACTTTTCCTTTGCCGTCTTGGACAGGGCGAGAATGCTTTTATATAATTCAAATGCTTCTTCATCGGCGCTGTGCGTATCAAGATAAAGCGCAAGCTCCTGCGCAACGAAATCTAAAGCCATTACCTCGCCTAACGGTGTGCCGGTCAGATCGCCGGTGTTGACCATATTCATAAACGGAAGGTCAAGGCCTGGAAACAGTGTTCCCCTGCTCAAAGCCTCCGCAGTGCTGTATACAGGCTTTACCGACCGCTGCATCGGCACATATGCCATAGCAAGCGGCGCACAGTCGGGAAGTATGCCTTCCTTGCATCCGCAGTTTTTGTTATCATCCATTGGTGCAGTCCTCCTTTGCAACCACATTATATGGAGACACTGCCGACGATGTTAATAAAAACGCACCGGGTGCATTCCCGGTGCGCTGATCGCTGCTTTGGCTATTTGATCATTTCGTTGAACTGCTCTTCGTTTATGATATTAATTCCAAGGTCTGTCGCTTTTTTCAGCTTACTGCCGGCATTTTCACCGGCAAGAACGTAGGTCGTCTTCTTTGAAACCGACGAGGAAGCTTTGCCGCCGTAGCTTTCGATTATTGCCGCAGCCTCATCGCGCTTATAGCCGCTCATCTCGCCTGTGAGCACAAAAGTCATGCCGGAAAATCGGCTGTCCTTAACGGCATATGTGCTGTCGAATGACACGCCTGCTTCGCGCAGCAGCTTTATCTGATGCTGTGATTGAGGAAGTGAGAACCACTCAACGATAAAATCGGCCGTAATCTCGCCGATATCCGGGACGTTTGTAAGCTCCTGCTGCGTGGCCTGCATAAGCTTATCGAGAGAACCGAAATGTATGGCAAGAGTCTTTGCGGCCTTCTGCCCGACCTGCCTAATACCGAATGCACACATAAGCCGTGCAAGGCCGGCGCTCTTACTGTTTTCAATGGCATTTATAAGGTTTTCAGCCGATTTTTCACCCATTCGGTCGAGCTGGGCAACAGACTGCACGTCAAGCGAATACAGCTCGGCAGGGCTAACGGCTAGACCACTGTTTATAAGCGCCTGACAGACCGAGATACCGAGACCTTCAATGTCCATTGCCTCACGCGACGCAAAGTGAGCGAGATTGCGAAGACGTTGAGCCGGGCACTCAGGACTTGTACATCTGAGTGCAACTCCGTCCGGGTCACGCATAACAGGTGCGCCGCATTCAGGGCAAAACTTTGGCATTTTGAAAGGTTCGGTTCCGTTAGGGCGCTTATCTTTGTTGACCGCAAGTACTTCGGGGATGATCTCTCCGGCTTTCTGAACAAGAACGGTATCGCCGATTCTTATGTCAAGCCGGTCTATATTATCCTGATTGTGCAGCGTTGCATTGCTGACCGTAGTTCCGGCAAGACGAACCGGCTCAATGACGGCTTTTGGAGTTAAAACGCCGGTTCTGCCGACCTGAACGACGATATCAATAACGCGGCTTTCTTTTTTCTCGGGCGGATATTTGTAGGCTACTGCCCAGCGCGGAAACTTTGCCGTGCTGCCGAGAGAGGCACGCTGCGCAAGTGAGTTGATCTTTATGACGGCTCCGTCAATATCATACGCAAATTCGCCGCGCGACTGACCGATCCAATCGATTCTCTCGCAGCATTCTTCGATCGTGCTGCACAGCTTATACGGCACGACAGGAAAGCCCATGTGCTTCATTGCGTCAAGCGTTTCGGCGTGTGTGCCGTACGGCTCGCCGTCTGTAAACTGCATATTAAAGCAGACTATATCGAGCTTGCGAGACGCCGCAACCTTCGGGTCGAGCTGGCGGATCGAGCCGGCAGCCGCATTGCGCGGATTTGCAAGCAACGCCTCTCCGTTCAGCTCTCTTTCGGCGTTAAGCTCATTGAACACGGCTTTAGACATATAAACCTCGCCGCGGACAATCAGGTGCTCCGGTGCATCGACTAAATGCATAGGAAGGCTGCGAACCGTGCGGAGGTTTTCCGTAACGTCCTCACCGGTAATGCCGTCGCCGCGTGTTGCACCACGGACAAAATATCCGTTTTCATACTCAAGTGACATCGACAAACCATCAATTTTCGGTTCCACGCAAAATTCTCTGTTCTTGCCGAGCGCCTGATCCATGCGTTCGCCGAAAGCAGCGAGCTCATCGAACGAGAACACATCGCTCAGGCTTTCGAGCGGCACCTGATGGTGCACAGGCGTAAACTGCGAAAGAGCCTTGCCACCCACCCTCTGCGTGGGAGATGTGGGGGTTATAAGCTCCGGGTGCTCCTCTTCAAGCTTTGTAAGCCTCACCATGAGCATGTCGTAGTCATAATCGGATATAACAGGCGCATCGTTAACGTAGTACAGCCTGTTGTGATATTCAATTTCCTCGCGGAGCTTTTCGATCTCTTTTTTTGCGTCCATGCTCAGTTCTCCATGTTTAAATATGTATTCGGTACCTTGCCGACTATAACGGTATCTGCAACGATCACCTCAGTGACGGTTGTTGCGCTTTCTGTTCCCCACGGGATCAGCACATCAATGTCTATCGTGACTTCAAGCACAAGCTGATATTTTGCCTGATTAATGCCGCAAGAAACGACCTCATTGCGAAAATCGACCCGAGACGAGGTGAGCATTATTATCTGCACATTTACATCGGGACCTTTGTTCAGCATGAGATTAAGACCTGTAAGATTGCCGAACGGAATACTAACATTGATTACTCCGTTGTCGGTGGATGCGATAACAGAGTTAAGTATATCCGTTGACAATGTGTTTATGTGGGCCATGTTGCTTGTTATTGCGGTCACGCTGCCGTCGGAGTCCTTATCGAGATTTACAAAGTAGTCAAACCCGTAGATACCCTGGCCTATGACCTCGTTTATCGAATCGTTGACAGCCTTTGTAACAATATCGGTTGCGTCTGACACAGCTATCTGCGTTGAGAGCTTCCCAAGGAACCAGCTGGCAGCGGCACACAGGCCAAAAACAGTGACGGCGAAAACGAATATTCCGGCAGACCTGTGCCGGCGCTGCCTTGCGTACATCGGATTGCGATACCGGCGAAAATACATGAGACCACCCCATGTATTATATGCACTTTTCAGCTCAGCATTTCATTTACGGCCATCATAATTCCGAGCTTTCCTGATTCGTAGGTTATGCCTCCCTGAACATACAACGTATATGGCTCACGCATAGGGCCGTCTGCCGATAATTCTATGGACGAGCCTTGGACAAACGCCCCTGCCGCCATTATGACGGGCACATTGTATCCGGGCATCTGCCACGGCTCGGGCGTAACATATGAGTCTACGGGCGCGCCTGCCTGAACTCCGCGGCAGAATTTTTTCATATTCTCGGCATTTTTGAGCGTTACCATTTGAATTATATCGTTTCTCGCCTCGTCGGGAGCCGGAGATGATTCAAAGCCGATCTTTTTCATCATCGCAGAGCAGAAGGTAACAGTCTTGATCGCCTGAGCCACTATATGCGGTGCCATGAAAAAGCCCTGGAAAAGAAGCCTGTTATTGCCGAGCGAGGCTCCGCATTCGCCGCCAATTCCGGGCGTTGTCAAACGCATTGCGGCGTTTTCGACGAGGTCCTTTCGGCCGACGATATATCCGCCGGTCGGCGCAAGTCCGCCGCCGGGGTTTTTGATAAGCGAACCGGCCATGATGTCAACTCCATACTCGGTAGGCTCATGCTCGCCGGTGAACTCGCCATAGCAGTTATCGACCATAACGGTGACATTCGGCGCAACGCTCTTGACTGCGCTGCATATCTCGCCGATTTCTTCGGCCGAGAGCGCCTTGCGGTTTTCATAGCCTCTTGAGCGCTGAATTAGCACCGCCGATATCGAGCGGTCGGCGAGCGCGGCTTTTATAGCATCGAGATCGGCTTCTCCGTTCTTGAGATCGACCTGCTTGTAGTTAATGCCGTAGAATTTTAGTGAGCCGTGGCAATCGCCCTCAATGCCGATAGCGTTTCTGAGCGTATCATACGGAAGCCCCGTGACGGAAAGCAGCGTGTCGCCCGGCTTTAGTATTCCAAAAAGAGCTGCTGAGAGGGCGTGCGTGCCGTTTACAAATCCAATGCGCACAAGGGCTGCTTCCGTGCAGAACACTTGGGCGTATACCTTATCAAGCACTTCCCTGCCCAGATCATCATAACCGTAGCCGGTTGTTCCGGCAAAGCAGGAGTCGGATACCTTGTTGTCCTGAAATGCGGTCATCACCTTCCGGGTGTTGAGCATTGCGATGCGGTCTATGCGCTCAAACTGAGGTCTTATCTCCTCTTCTGCCTGGCGAGCAAGCTCGTATACTTCGGGTCTTATATCGTTTACGTTCATTTTAAAGCTCCATAACTATCTGTTTAAAGTATTTTCCGCGTTCCATAAAATTCTTGAATTTATCAAAGGCGGCGCATGCCGGCGAAAGCAGGACGATATCTCCATCCTGCGCGGAATTAGCGGCGGCAAGAACAGCTTCTTTAAAATCATCAATTTTTTCAATCGGCAAGCTTCCGTCAAAATACTTTGACTTCGTGACGGCAGCATAGATATTTTCGGTCGTAGCACCTGTTAGGTACAGCTTTTTGACATGCAGGCATATCTCGTCTCCAAGCTCGTCAAAGGGTATGTGCTTATCATATCCTCCGGCTATGAGTATCGGCTTTTGCTTGAGCGCGTGGAGTCCTGCTGCGGTGCGTGTGGGGCTTGTTCCGATGGAGTCGTTTATAAATGTAACTCCGTTGAGTACCCTCACCTGCTCGAGGCGGTGCTCGACGCCGGAAAAGCTCTTTGCTACGGATATGCAGGTGTTATCGTCAACATATCCGTCCGTCGCGGCAAAAGCCGCCATATAGTTTTCAAGATTATGCGTTCCGGGCAGCTTGATATCGTCGGCAGCCATGAGCTTCTGAGATGAACCGTCATGAACGCGGTAGATATAGCCGCCTGTACAGTAAACACCGTTATCCGGCTTCACGGCACGACTGAAATACGAGATGCTCGACTTTGCCTTACCGGCATAGTAAGCAGAAAATTCGTTCTCGTGATTAAGAACAAGGCGATCATGCTCGTCCTGATATGCAAATATCGAGCTTTTAGCATCGATATAGTCCTGATAATCCTTGTGCTTATCGAGATGATTGGGAGATATGTTAGTAATAACGGCAACATCGGGCTTGCATACCATGCTGTGCAGCTGAAATGAGCTAAGCTCGAGAACGGCAACGTCGCTTGCTTTCATATCGTCAACATCGCAAAGCAGCGGCCTGCCTATATTGCCGCCGAGGTGTACAGTGTATCCCTGAGCCTTTAACAGCTCAGATATTATTGTTGTCGTTGTTGTTTTTCCGTCGCTGCCTGTAACGGCAAAGATCCTGCACGGGCAGAGCTTCATGAAAAGCTCCATCTCGGACGTCAGCTCCGCTCCGCGCTCAACGGCTTTTTGAAGATGCCCGTCAAACGGCATAAGCCCGGGAGTGCGGAAGATAATGTCGAAGTCGAGATGCTCAAGATAATCCTCGCCGAGGCAAAACTTTGCGCCGAGCTTTGAAAGCTCCGTATGCTCCTGCCCCAGCTGCTCGGCAGTGCGCTTATCGCAGGCCGTTACGTCGCAGCCCGAAGCAAGAAGCTTCTTAATTAGCGGCGTGTTGCTCACACCAATACCGATAACGCAAATGCGTTTGTGTTTTATGCTGTCTATATATTCATTCAAAGTCATGCTTAAAGCCTCCTGTTAACTAATATATTATACGGCGGCAAACGTTTAAAGACAAGAATTTTCTATTGACGAAAGCGTGAATAATGGGTAAAATAATCAAATGAGTGGGTCGAACGACCGCGGGTGCATTCCGAAAGGAAGTACATGAGGAAAGTCCGGGCTCCATAGGGCAAGGATAGCGGGTAACGCCCGCCAGGGGTGACCCTCGGACAAGTGCAACAGAAATATACCGCCGAGCAATCGGTAAGGGTGGAAAAGTGAGGTAAGAGCTCACTCGTCGCATGGAGACATGTTGATGCTGTAAACTCTATCCGGAGCAACGCCGTGGGAGGACATGTGATTGGCCCGATCGTCCTCGGGAGGCGGCTTGAGCCTGCCGGCAACGGCAGGATTAGATAGATGGTCGTTTAAGACAGAACCCGGCTTACAGACTCGCTCAATATACGAAAAAAACCGCCGTGTCAGGCGGTTTTTTCTTATTCCCATTTAGTCCAGACCTCCGGTGCGTAGCCGACGGTCGCCTGCTTGCCGTTGCGGACGATCGGCGTTTTGATGAGCCACGGGCATTCGAAGAGCTTTTCAAGCTTTGCGTCATCCGATGCAAGGTATTGAATAAGCGGATAGTCCACGTCGTTTTGATTTATCATATTATCAAGACCGACGGCATTTTTAACGGAGTTCAGCTCTCCCCTGCTCATGCCGAATTTCATGATATCAACGAACTGATATTTTATTCTGCGCTCTTTAAAATAGCGCTCGGCCTTTTTCGTGTCAAAGCATTTGCTTTTGCCGAAGATTTGAATATTCACAGCGCCTTCTCCATAACTTTAAGAATATTATTCCTGAAAATATCACAAACAAGCTGCTCGGAATAATTGTGCCTGAGCAGCGTTTCGTATATTTTGCCGAGATCCTGAACGCCGCTTATGCCGTGCGGCGTTTCTTCAATACCGTCAAGGTCACAGCCGAGGAATACAGACCTTTCGCCGCCGAGGGACATAAAGTGATCGATATGCGCAAAAACAGCGTCAATATCGCGTCCGAGGCCGAGAAATTCGGGATATAGGTTGATCCCTGCTCCGCCGCCCCGGCGAACCAATGCCGCAAACTGCTCGTCACTGAGATTGCGCGGAACGTTGCAGACTGCTTTTGAGTTTGAATGCCCTGCAATAACGGGGCGCTTGCTTATCTCGAGCGTATCCCAGAATCCGCGTTCGGATATATGAGACATATCGAGCATTATTCCAAGCTCCTGCGCTCGCATAACAAACTGCCGGCCTTTATTCGTAAGCCCGGTACCTCCGTCCATGGCAGCACCGCAGAGCAAATTATCATGGTTCCATGTAAGATGAACAATGCGCACGCCGTGGTCATATGCAGAGTCTATGTCAGATATCTGCTCAGCACCCTCTATTGAAATAAGCGCTGCAATCTTACCATCGTTCTCCGCCGCAACTATATCCTGAAAATTCAGACACAGCTTTGCTATGTCTGAATTTTTTTCTATCTGACGCAGGAAAAACGCAATCGACCTGTCTGCAAAGGCGACGGGATCAGGATCGTCAACGGCGCAGATCGCGAATACCTGACCTGCCGGAGCGTATGCCGCGAGCCGTTCGAGATCAAGCTGCATTTTATTGCGGCGCAATATCTCGCCCTTTTCAAGTGCGTGCGTTGCCGTGTCGCAGTGACAATCAAAAACGGGAATGCTCATTATACCTCTGAAATAAGCGGCAGGATCATGGGGCTGCGCTTGGTGGTCTTATAAAGATATGACGAGACATTGCTCTTTATCCTGCTTTTTATTGCAGACCAATCTTTAACTCCGCTCTCTTCACATGCAAGAACGGTTTCCTTTGTAACGCGCTTTAGCTCCTCAAGCATATCTTCGGCTTCCTTGACATAAACAAAGCCGCGAGTGAGTATCTCAGGATCGGACAGCATTGCATTATCCCAGGAGGAAAGCGTGACAACGATGACGACCATGCCGTCCTCGGCAAGTCTGTGCCTGTCGCGCATTACGACGCTGCCGACGTCGCCAACGCCCATGCCGTCAACCATAACGGCGCCGGACTGGACCGAGCCGTTGAGCTTGACGCTTTTCTTTGAAATCTCAATTATCTTGCCGTTTTCGGCAATGACAACATTTTTCGGATCAACGCCCATAAGGCGGCCAAGCTCGGCATGCTTTACGAGCATGCGGTATTCGCCGTGAACGGGGATAAAAAATTTCGGGCGAACCAGCGCCAGCATCATCTTCTGCTCCTCCTGAGAGGCGTGACCGGAAACGTGAAGCGCGGTGTTGCGGTCATAAATGACCTCGGCGCCCTTGTGGAACAGCTCGTCGATGACCTTGCTGATCATGTTTTCATTGCCCGGAATTGCGGATGCGGATATTATGACCCTGTCGCCGGGGGCAATGTTTATCTGCCTGTGCTCCGAAAACGCCATGCGATACAGAGCGGACATAGTCTCGCCCTGCGAGCCGGTCGAAATTATTACGACCTTATCCTTGGGCAGCTTATTGATCTGAGCAAGATCAACGAGCACATTTTCCGGCGCGTTAAGATATCCCAAAACGGTTGCGACGCGAAGAATGTTTTCCATACTGCGCCCGGTGATCGCAACCTTGCGCTTATATTTTGCGGCAACGTCGATTATTTGCTGCAATCTGTGAACATTAGACGCAAATGTCGTTATGATAATACGCTGATCGCAGTTTTTAAACAGCTTATCGAAAGTTTCGCCGACCTTGCGCTCGGATGCGGACAGACCCGGCTTTTCCACGTTTGTAGAGTCGCTAAGCAGTGCGAGTACACCCTCGTTTCCAAGCTGGCCGAAGCGTGGCAGATCGATAACCTTGCCCTGAACCGGCGTAAGGTCTATCTTAAAGTCGCCTGTGTGCACGATCGTTCCGATAGGCGTTTTTATCGCAAGAGCAACAGCGTCTGCAATGCTGTGGTTAACTGCAATAAACTCAACGCTGAAGCAGCCAAGGCGGAATATATCGCCGGCTTTTTTGGTGAATATCTGCGTATTGTACAGCAGATCGTGCTCTTCGAGCTTGAGCTCAATAAGCGCCGCAGTGAGCGGAGTCGCGTATATGGGAACGTTCAGGTCATGAATAACGTAAGGCACTGCACCAATGTGATCCTCGTGCCCGTGGGTTATAACTATGCCTCTCACCTTTTCGGCGTTTGCCTTGAGATATGAAATGTCCGGTATGACAATGTCGATGCCGTACATATCCTCGTCCGGAAAGCCAAGTCCGCAGTCAACAACGATTATATCCGTGCCAAATTCAATGGCTGTCATATTCTTGCCGATCTCTCCAAGACCGCCAAGGGGAATGATTTTAAGCTTATGAGTCATATATTAACCTCCATTTGAGTGATTATTTCCGAAAACGCAAAGTAAAGGGACCCTCACGACAACTGCCCCGATACGCAGCGTGCCGTGAAGCTTTCCCCCTCTAATATTCGGTATGTAGTAATTTTTATCGTACAGGAATTATAACCTGTTTATCACATTTCAATTCTGCCCTCGAGGGCGCGAAGAAGCGTTGCATCATCGGCAAACTCAAGATTTGAACCGACAGGGATACCGTATGCAAGACGCGTCACCTTAACGTCAAACGGCTTCAAAAGGCGCGAAATATACATGGCGGTAGCCTCGCCCTCCGTGTCGGGGTTTGTTGCCATGATTATCTCTTTGATCTCGCTGTTGTCGGCAGCGACGCGATGTATAAGCTCGCTTATGCGAATATCATCAGGCCCGACATGACTTATGGGCGAAAGAACACCGTGCAGAACATGATACACGCCATTATACTCATGGCTGCGCTCGATTGACAATACGTCGCGAGGCTCGGAGACAACGCATACGATGCTTTTGTCGCGCTTGGTGCTTGCGCAAACTGAACACACCTCACCCTCGGTAAGGTTCTGGCATATCTTGCAGCAGCATACATTCTTCCTTGCTTCCAAAATCGCGTTTGCAAAGCTTTCGCCCTCGCCCTCCGGCAACGAAAGAACGTGGAACGCAAGTCTCTGCGCGCTTTTGCGGCCGATACCGGGGAGAGATGCAAATTTATCTATCAGGTTTTCAAGTGAAGCAGGGAAAAACGGCATTTATATTATCTCCAATAAGTGTTTATGCGTTTCTGATCGCATCAATTTGTGCTTTCCTGTCCGGCTTTCCGAAAACGGCGCTTCCGGCAACAAGAACAGTGGCTCCGGCATCTTTTACGAGCTTTGCCGTCACGGGATCAACGCCGCCATCAACCTCCAGCTCGCAGGCAAGGCCTCTTTTGTCGATCTCATGTCTAAGCTCGGCTATCTTAGGCAGCTGATCGTGCATAAAGCTCTGACCGCCAAAGCCCGGTTCTACCGTCATGACCAAAGCCATGTCAAGCCGATCTATAAATGGGTACAGGACGCTCGCAGGCGTTCTCGGCTTGAGTGCAAGGCCGACCTTTTTTCCGTTTTCCTTAATGATATCAATAGCGTCAGATATGTTCTGATAAGAGTCTGCCTCGACATGGAACATGACAAGATCGGCGCCGGCATCGCAAAATGCCTTTGCGTATCTGACAGGCTTATCGATCATCAGATGAACGTCGAGAAACATCTCGGTCATTTTCCGCACAGACTTCAAAACGGGAATGCCGATTGAAATGTTAGGGACAAAAAATCCGTCCATAACATCAAAATGAACATATTCCGCGCCGGCAGAACGTATATCTTCAATCTCGGCACCGAGCTTCGTGAAATCGGCAGAGAGGATCGAGGGCGCAATCTTTATCATATCAATAACCTCGGAAAAGCAGGCGGCATAAAATGTTGCAGCGGTAAAGTGCGCACAGCCGCTTTTATATACGGGGGCGCTGCGGTGCCCCCGGTCTGCGCACAATTATAAACATTATACAGCAATTTTGTATGAATTACAAGAGCTACAAAGTAAAATAGCAGAGGGAAACCGTGATTTCCTTCTGCTATTAATATTATTTACTATTCGGGGAGCTTACAGACATCGATCCACTCGATGGCATTTGAGTATTTATACAGCTCATCAAGATCAAGCTCAATTGCGCTGTTTGCGCTTCCGACCGCCGGGAACACGGTTTCAAAGCGCTTGAGGCTTTCGTCAAGATAAACGTCGATACCATCGTTTATGCCAAATGGGCACACGCCGCCAACAGGATGGCCGACTATACTAAGAACCTCTTCGGGTGCGAGCATTTTGGCCTTCATGTGGAATTTATCCTTGAACTTGTGGTTGTCGATCCTTGCGTCGCCTGCTGCGAGGATCAGGATACAGCTATCATCCTTTTTGAAAGAGAGTGTCTTTGCAATCCTTGCGCCTTCAACACCGAGCGCAAGCGCTGCAAGCTCGACCGTTGCACTTGAAACATCGAACTCACGCACTCTGTCTTCCATTCCGAACTGTCTGAAATATGCTCTGCCTTTTTCTATGGACATGCCGATCCACCTTACTTGAGAATAATTTTGTTGAAGTTTTTCTTGCCGCGCTTGAGAACCACGCCGGCTTTGAGCTCGTCTGCCGTGAAACTGCGGCCGATATCGCTTACCTTCTCGTCATTTGCGGAAATGCCGCCCTGCTGGATATTGCGGCGAGCTTCCGACTTTGAAGAGCAAAGGCCGGTGAGAACGAGCGCGCTCATGATATCAATAGCGCCGTCTGCAAGATCTGTTTCCGAAAGCTCGGTCGTCGGCATTTCGCCGGACGCACCGCCGCCGAACAGAGCCTTTGCCGAAGCCTCGGCCTTCTTTGCCTCTTCTTCGCCGTGAACAAGTGAGGTAAGCTCGAATGCAAGAATTTCTTTTGCTTTGTTAAGCTGAGAGCCTTCCCAGCTGTCCATCTCGTTGATCTGCTCGAGCGGCAGGAAGGTCAGCATACGCAGGCACTTGAGAACGTCGGCATCGTCAACATTGCGCCAGTACTGATAGAAATCGTAGGGCGAGGTCTTGTTGGGATCAAGCCATACGGCGCCGGCCGCGGTTTTGCCCATCTTTTTACCCTCTGAGTTGAGCAGAAGCGTAATTGTCATTGCGTGAGCATCCTTGCCGAGCTTGCGGCGAATAAGCTCTGTGCCGCCGAGCATATTCGACCACTGATCGTTGCCGCCAAACTGCATATTGCAGCCGTAGTGCTGGAACATGTAGTAGAAGTCGTAGCTCTGCATTATCATGTAGTTAAACTCAAGGAAGCTGAGGCCCTTTTCCATGCGCTGCTTGTAGCACTCGGCGCGAAGCATGTTGTTTACCGAGAAGCATGCACCGACCTCGCGAAGAAGCTCAATGTAGTTAAGCGGCTTGAGCCATTCGGAGTTGCGAAGCATTATAGCCTTGCCCTCGGAGAAGTCAATGAATTTCTCCATCTGCTTCTTAAAGCACTCGGCATTGTGCGCTATTGTTTCCTCGGTGAGCATCTGTCGCATATCGGTTCTGCCGGAGGGATCACCGATGAGCGTAGTACCGTCGCCTATAAGAGCGATAGGGCGGTTTCCTGCCATCTGCAGGCGCTTCATAAGACACAGAGCCATGAAGTGACCGACGTGCAGAGAGTCAGCGGTGCAGTCAAAGCCGATGTAAAACGTGGCTTTGCCGTTATTGATCATGTCTTTTATCTGATCTTCATTGGTTACCTGCGCGATAAGCCCTCTTTCGACCAATTCTTCGTAAATACCCATTAGTTTTTCTCCTTTTTCATTATATCTTCGGCCGTTTTGGCCATGAATGCAATTATTTCACTGCAATTTATATTGCCCTTTAGATCTGCGCAGCGCACATAGCCGTACTTTTCGCGTGCAATGGCAACACACTGCTTTGCAATAGCTGCGATCTTATCCTTTGCCTCGGTATCCTGACCGTCGTTAAACGGGAAAACGAGTCCTTCGGCCATTATGGCGCCGGTGACCGCTCCGCAAAGCTCGCCGCTTCTCGCGCCGCCTCCAAAGCCCGCAGAAATTGCAAGCGCCGTTTTTTCGTCCATACCGGTATACTCGCAGCACGCGGCGAAAACCGACTGTGCGCAATTATAACCGTTTTTGTGATAATCCAATGCTCGTTGTCCAATATCCATAGCTGCCTCCTGTAAAAAAGCCCCCTGTCCTAAGACAGAGGGCGTTGTAAACGCGGTACCACCTCTATATGCTCCATTCTCACGAATAAAGCCTCGGTGAGTGCATGACTCACGCGCTGTATCGGGCGCACCCGTCATCGCCTACTGACAGTTTCAGCGAGCCGCTCCAAGCCGTATTCATTCATCCTCGCTCTACCCTTTCCAGCAAACAGGGTCTCTCTGTGCAGCAAAAAATGAATTACTTCTGCTTTTCAACGCGTTTTCGTGTGAGATTATACTAAACTAATCGTTTCTTGTCAACTTATATTTATCCGCTGCCGCTAACTGCTCCTCGGCTCCGGCAAGGGTCGTTTCCGTTACAACGTCGCCGCCGTAGAGCCTTGCAAGCTCCATGCGTCTGCCCTGACGGTCAAGCTCTTTTAC